>TARA_R110001592_G_scaffold45643_3_pt1 | contig 19463 bp, 17 predicted proteins | sample TARA_R110001592 | Tara Oceans TARA_R110001592 (sample SAMEA4398387) | marine metagenome | biome: Polar Biome; feature: [SRF] surface water layer (ENVO:00010504); material: water (ENVO:00002006), including particulate matter (ENVO:01000060) such as... | depth 5 m | reverse complement strand
TGGCATATTATATTAACAGCTAACCCGGATAACGGTGACTATATGGTTAACAGTGTAGATTCTGCACAGAAGACTAGATATGTAACTGCTAACCTAAAGTTTGATGTTAATGTATGGGCTCAGTGGGCAGAAGAAGCAGGGATAGATACAAGATGTATTAACTTTCTATTACTTCACCCTGAGCTAGTAACTCAAGAGACTAATGCAAGATCTATTACAACTTTCTTTAATGCTATATCTAGCTTTGAGAAATTTGAGGATAGTTTATCATTAATCCAAATGATTGGTGAAGGTAGTGTTGGTGATGCGTTTGCATCTATGTTTACAACCTTTATTAATAACAAACTAGATAAGCTGGTTACACCTAAAGATCTATTAACTCATGATAATGAGCAGTATATTCTTGGTGAGCTTAGATCTTGTGTAGGAGAGGATGATACTTACCGTGCAGATATTGCTGCAACACTAGCAACAAGGCTTGGTAACTTTGCTGTAGTATATTCTAAAGATAATACTATATCTCAAAAGTTAACAGATAGGATGATTTCTCTATGTACAAAAGAGTACTTTACTAATGATCTTAAGTATTTAATTGTACGTACTGTCTTTAACGGTAACAAGAGCAAGTTTAATAAGATGATGATGAACCCAGAAATAATTAAAATGACAATGAAATAAAATGGCAAATAAATCAGTATATCAAAATTTTGATGCTGATGCTTTAACTCATTTTGGACTAGAACAGGACACTATTTACGGTGTCCTGTCTGGTTCATATGAGATAAATAAAGTATTAGTTACTCAAGATCAAACAACATATGAAAAAATACACAGTATATTAACGGAATCCACAGAGGATGACCAAACTTTTAGAACTAAAAAGAAAGCTTTTATATTACCTAAGTGTAGTGTATCACAAGATAGATTAAAGGCAGCTCTTAAGGAGCATAGTATAACTGTAACAAATAATTATGAACTAGCAGATTTAGTTATAGGACATGATTACATAACACCGCATGATAGACTGCAAAATTCTGAGCCTATTCCTACTACTGCTATGATGGCTAAGTTGTGGAACTATGAAACTACTTTAGGCCGTAAATCTGCATCACACCCATCTGAAATATCAATTCATAATTCAGGTTTGGAAGTTATAATAACTACTAAACTTACTGATAGAGTAAGATATTATGATTTAGATATTACAGATAGTCTTTATGATTCTTGGATGATAACAGGTATGGCATTAAACTTGGCGTATCTTATAGAGATAGGACAGTTGTCTGTAGTTGATCCTGAGACAATACTCCATAGCTCTGCAACTAAGACAATCATGGATGAGCAATTGCTTGCTGATCTTAAAGTGCAGCTTACTTCATACAATGATGACAAAGCGTTAGCTCTTAAAATTGTTCCTACTATATGTTATAAAACAAACTATCATTTACTATGGCAATTTGCACAAGATTGTCAAGCAATTACATATGCAGATAATAGAGATAAAGATCTTCAGTACTGGTTAGAAGCTTCTAAATTTACTTCTCTTACTCGTAGGAGTGCACAGGATATGATACTATGGTTAGAACAACATGAAAATTTGTGTACAACAACTTTCAGATATTTAGAACCTATAGTAAGACAAGAGATAAGCATTCATAACAGAGATCTTTATACATTTAAGGTAGCTGTTAAGAAAGAATACCAAAAATACTTAAAAATAAAACAATGAAAAAAAGATATACTTTAACAATTAATATAAATAATGATGACCCAAACATTAAAAGAATAGGTAAGAGTCATATACAGTTCTTAGAAGCAGGCTACTGGTTAGGTTTCAGTAATGGTTACGGTTTTACTGATAAGGATCTATCTACACTTGGCCTTAATACTATTCTTGATATTGACTCATCTGAAATACAAGACAAAACTTTTTTCAGAAACACTGATTTAAATTTGCCTAGACAAAAAATGGACTTACTTAAAGATAAGTATAATGTCAAAGTTAGTAGAAATGGAGATAAGGCTGACTATCATATAATATCTAATAAATTTTTAAGTAAAATAATTACTTATTCTTGGTACTCTGATTCTACATTTTCTGCTGTTTATGAAATGCTAAAAAACTTTAAGCAAAAGGATTTAGTATCAGAGAGTGGTTTAGATAAGTTTAGACAAATCCTTAATGATACACCTAAAGATTCAATGGTTTACGTTAATGTAACTCATAACTATCATACAACATATGCAAAACCTGTAGAAAATATTATTCATGAAGTTCAAAAAATAGTAAAACAAATCAAGGTTGCTGAACAAGATAAAGAGCAAGGGCGTAATATGATTATTGAAAGTGACCGTGCTCCTGAATATTTACAATTGATTTCACAAAAAGATAAGTTAGTTCTTGATACTGCTATGATTAATGTAATTGATGAGGGACTTGCTGTTATTAAAAATGATGAGTATGACCGTATACAAGAAATGGTTCTTAGTAGTGATAGAGATACCAGGTCTTTGGTTGTGGAAATGCTAGCTAATTGTAATGTTCTTAAATCTTTTGATGTTGTTTCCGGTATATATTACTGGCATTATGAATGGTTAAAGGATACTAATAACTGGAATACTGTAAATGTAAAATCATTGAGACAACAAATGAAATCTTATGAAGGTGGTACATCTTTAAATAATATTTATGGTTACAATAATTACTTATCAAGTCTTGCTGCTGATAATAAATTGACTAAATTTGCTGTAGATAAAACTAGAGAAAAACTATTAAAAAAGTTCTTAAATACTAGTGTTGGTGAAGCTGCAGATGTATTTACAATAGATTTATCTAGTATAAAGTTAACTGAAAAATATCAAAATCAAGTAATAGATGAATAAAGACAAGCTTAAAGAGGAGGCGTTCTATGCAAAGAAAGATTTTTGCTTTAGCTACTCTTCTTTAAATAAATTATTATTTTCACCCTCCTTATTTTATAAGGATTATATACTGTGGGACCGTGAGGTCAGAACAGATAAGCATCTCATAGAAGGTAAGCTAATACATTGCCTGCTATTTGAACCAGAACAAGTTGATGTAAAGTTTAGTATTGTTCCGGGTAAGAGTCCTAGTGATAATATTAGAAAGGTATTAAAAGACATGTCTCTTCATACGGATGCAGAAACATTGGTAGATTGTGAGGACTCTGTTATTTTAGATTCACTTAAGAATTTAAATTTATATCAATCTTTTAAAGCTGATGAGTCAAGACTAGCTAAGATAAGAACAGAAGATAATGAACCATACTGGAGCTTTATAGGTAATAGTAGTATTGATGCTGTAGATCAAGATACTATACTAAGGTGTATAGAAAAAGTTGATATACTTAAAGATAATGAAGATGTTATGTCTTTGTTTGAAGATGAGACAACTGACTTTGACTTAGATCCTATTGAGAATTATATTGAGGCCTATCTTAGGTCTGACTTGATTGATCTAGATTTTGGGTTACATGGCTATATTGATTACTATAAAATAGATACTGAAAAGAAAGAGGTTATTATATGTGATCTTAAGACAACCGGTAAAACTATTTCTGATTTCAAAGAAACTGTAGATTTCTATAATTATTGGCTTCAAGCTGCTATTTATATGAAATTAGTATATGATACACTTGGTGATGATAAAGATGCATATGATCTAAAGTTTAAGTTTATTGTTATTGATAAATATAATCAAGTCTATGTATTTGATGTTAGTAACAAGACCATAAATGATTGGGGAGATGGACTTGGAGGTGCCTTAAAGACAGCTGATTTTCATTATAAAAGCAGAAATTACTCATTACCTATAGAATTCTTAACAAATAAAGTTAAATTATAGTATGGGGATTTATACAGATTATTTTCAAAAGAGCAAAGTTTTTCTTTATCCTTTATTAAAAATAAGAAAAGGTCTGACTCATGTACCAATTGAAACATATGTGGCTTGGGAGAATGTTTATGGTGTTGAAGATTGCAGATTGTTTTGTGAATATAAAACAAAAAATATAAAAAGCTTTGTGAAGTTTTCTAATCAATATTTAAATAATAATCCATTGTTTGATGATTATATTAAATTAGATGATGACAGACACTTGTATATTTTTGATCTTAACTCACTTAAAACAGATTATAAAAGGTTTATATCTGGTAAATACTCTCAGTTAACTTTAAAAACCAAAACAACTATAATAGATTTCTTTGCTGGACAGAAAAAAATATCAAACTTTGTAGAGGGATTTCTATCACCAGAAGATTTGCATGAAGCATATGCAAATTTTCTTGGTGTAGAAATAGAATCTATAATAAATGTATATGAAATATGTACACCTCCTGATCTAGAAAAAGAAACATTAATTGATAATAATCATCTTATTAATCAATTATTAAAAAGAAGTTCTATATCTTTGACAAAATAAAAAACCGTTATGAATAAACAAATTGGACAAAATATGATGTTAGTAAATTCTACATTTAGAAATGCTAAATCATTTACATTAATCCCAGTGAGCTTGGACTCACCATACACAGAAGCTATGTTTGACCCTACGTCAGGCATCTTAGCAGTTATTAGTAAAGTAATGAAACAGTCTTATCACATGGTACCTAAATTGGATGATGATGGTCAACCACAAAGGTTAAAGCAACCAAACGCCCAGACAGGTAAGACACATAAAGAGGAAAGAAGATTAGTAGATACTTTCTCTGAGTTCTATTTAACAGATAGAGCTGATATTGAAACATTCATTCATATGTTTGCAATTAATGCAGAGCATTTTTCAGTAGAAGAATTCTTTGTTGACCTAAAGAAGACTGAACCTTCTAAGATTATATTACCAGGTCAGTAATTAATTTAATAAATAATAAGTACCAAGATAGGCATACCATGTATGTCTTTTTTTGGCTCTAATAATAAAAAGTAATAGATGAAACACTGGGTAATGGATTATGAAACATTATCTAATTGTTTTACAGGTGTATTTGAACATTACAAAACTCAGGAGACTGAAGTCTTTGTTATTCATGACCTGCAAAATGATTTAGATAGGTTTGTAAAATTCTTAAAACAGAATTATAAAAATAGAGAGTGGCATATATCCTATAATGGATTAGCCTTTGATGGACAAGTTACTCATTATATTATAGAGAATTATAAAAATTGGCAAGACCTAGAAGGTTGTGACATTGCTAGACAGATATTCTTTTATGCTCAATCTTGCATTCAGAAGTCTAGAAATAAACAGTTTCAAGACTATCCTCAGTGGAAGATGAAAATTAATCAGATAGATGTATTTAAGATGCATCACTGGGACAACCCGGCTAAACGTTCTAGCCTTAAATGGATTCAGTATAGTATGGATTGGCAAAACATTTTAGATATGCCTATTCATCATGATACAGCTATAGAAACAAAAGAAGAAATTGATATTATACTTGATTATTGTATCAATGACGTAAAATCAACCAAAGAAATATACAATAGATCTAAGTCCCAAATAGGGCTTAGGAAAGAACTTACTAAAACTTATGGTATTAACTTGTTTAGTGCATCTGAACCAAGGATAAGCAAAGAACTTTTTGGATACTACTTAATGGAAAAACTACACATACAAAAGAGAGACTTAAGAACTATGAGAACTTATAGAGATATTATAAAAATATCAGATATAATCCTTCCATATGTTAAGTTTACATCTCCTGAGTTTAATATGTTATTCCAAAGGTTTTCTTCACTTGAAGTTGATGCTAGCAATCTTAAAGGTAGTTTTAAATATAACTTAACCTATAAGAATGTTACTACTTACTTTGGTACAGGTGGTGTGCATGGTGCAGCTAAGAAAGGTGTGTATGAAAGTACAGAAGATATGGTTATAATGTCATCAGATGTTACTAGTTATTATCCTAACCTAGCTATAAAGAATCAATGGTCACCTGGTCACTTTCCAAAGAAAGAGTTCTGTGATCAGTATGAATGGTTCTTTGAGGAACGTAAGAAGATTCCTAAGAGTAATCCAATGAATTATGTATATAAGATTATACTTAACTCAACCTTTGGCCTTAGTAATGATGAAAACAGTTTCTTTTATGATCCTGAATTGTTTTGTAAAATAACTATTAATGGACAGTTAAGTCTAATGATGTTGTATGAACAAATAATGGAAAGGATTCCTAATGCAGTTGCTTTGTTGCAAAACACAGACGGTGTTGAGACTTTAATCCCAAGACAGTATGTTGATTTATACATGGACATATGTAAAGAATGGGAAGAAATAACCAATCTTAATCTTGAACATGATGAATATCAAAAGCTTGTGTTAGCTGATGTTAATAATTATATAGGAGTAAATAACTATGTAGATGTTAGTATCACAGACTGGAGACAGATTAAACAGAGTCAGCCTCATTATCTATTTAAAGTAGATAAAAACAAGTTTAGCTTTGCTCCTGTCAAATTAAAAGGGCGTTTTGACTTTCATGACTTACAATTGCATAAGAATAAGTCCAAATTAGTTATACCAAAAGCAATTTATAATTATTTTGTGATGGATAAGCTGCCTGAAGACTATTTAGATGAGAACAAAAACATTCTAGATTATTGTATAGGTGGTAAATCTAAAGGTGATTGGCAGCAGGTTGCTAGAGATATACAAAATGGTGAATTAAATGAAGAAAGCCTTCAGAAAATCAATAGATACTTTATTTCCAAGGCGGGAGTAAAGATTATAAAAAAGAACAAGAAAGATGGAAGAGAGATACAGCTTGAATCAGGCCGTTGGCTACAAACTATATACAATAAAATGGAGGTAGAGCCCAAATGGGATAACTACAACATTGATAAAGGATATTATTTGCAAGCAATTGAGTCTGAGATAAATGCAATATTATCTGTTTCATCCAACCAATTAAAATTATTTTAAATGACATACAAACCATTACCAGAAGGTCTCACTATAGGTGAGTCTTCTGTTGATGGCTTAGGTCTATTTGCTACAAAAGTTATAGAAGCTGATGTAATACTAGGAATAAGCCATATACGTGATAAACGTTTTGAAAACAATTATATAAGAACACCTATAGGTGGATTCATTAACCATAGTGATCATCCTAATACTAGGAAGATGGGGTCAGGAGACTCTAGAGAGATAGATAATGATTATTTATTATTACAAACCACTAAAAAAATATTAAAAGGAGAAGAGTTGTTAATAAAGTATAGTCTATATGATATTAATGAACAAGATAAACATCAATATCAATTAAAATTTAATAGAAATGGATAAAATGTTAGGGTCAGATACGTTAAAGATATATCATGTTTTATATATACCATATGATAGATTGTTAGATAAAGAGAACCGGTACAATAATCAATTACGTCTACTAGTTTATGCATCTAGTGGTGGAGAAGCCAAGGAATATGCAAAAAAAGTAGGATATATTACAAAAATAAACAAAGGATAATATGCTGAGTCAGCATTTTTTATTATATTTACACTTTAAAAGTTTATAATTATGGGATATAGAAAACCACAAGAAACAACCAGAGCTTATCTGGAAAAAGCAACGTTACCTAACCACGGTAACAGTTATACAGTTGTATCACACAAGTCTGTGATAGACAACACTTTACTATTATTAAACGCAGGTGGATTTAATATCAGTAAGGAAATATATAGAGCAAACATGAATGCTAATGTAGCTCAAGGTATATATCATATTTACCCTGCTCAAACATCAGATGAGACAATACGTGATGAAAATGAACTGGGTATGATGTTTGCCTGGACAAACTCATATGATAAAAGTACACGTTTTCAGTGTGCAATTGGTGCATATGTAATGATTTGTTTTAATGGTATGGTAGCTGGAGACATGATGAACTTCAAAAGAAAGCACACCGGATCTGCAGATTATGATGTCAAAGTACATCTAAGTGATCAAATTAAGAATGCAGAAAAGTACTATAAACGTATACTTAAAGATAAGGAAACTTTGAAGGGCATCAAGTTGACTTGCCATCAACAGGCCGAGTTGGCAGGAAGATTATTTATTGAAGAGGATTTACTTGACTCACAACAAATAACTTGTGTTAAGTCAGAAATAAATAAGCCTACATATAGCTATGGTTCTGAGTCTACTTCAGCTTGGACCTTTTATAATCATGTTACATATGCTTTAAAGAAATCACACCCTAGGGAGTGGTTGCAGAAGACACAAGATTTTCATGACTTCATGACTGCTCAGTGTTTTAATAATAATATCTTTAATCCAAATAACATAAAAAGTTATGAGTTAGTTTACCGTTCTGAACCGGTTGAGATAGATGAAGATATAAGTGAGTCTATACTAGTTGATACAGAAAGATAATGGTAAAAGTATTAATCATTATACTAATGTTGATTTTTTGTATACATATTATTGGTAAGAATCCAATGGATAAGGAGTGAGATAAACCAACTAGGGTCTGAGTTTTTGCATTCTTGGGCCCTAACTCCCTTCTTTCTATAAAAGAATAACACATGAAAAAGTTTATTGAGTTTGCTCTAATATGGTATAGTCAACAAATGGCCATACCGTTCTGGATTATTGGACATGTTCATCTATCTTTAAATATATATAAAGACATCCATGAAATTATAGTAAGTTTAGGTTTAAACCTGCTCGTACTAGTTGGATTTGTAATAGACTATCGTAAAAATAAAAATAAATGAATTCAAAAGAAAGAAAAGAAACACCTGTATATACTGGAGTATTAAGATATTTTCCTGATGCAATCATGGAAGTATCAAGAGTATCGTTTGCTGGGAATAAACAACATCACCCTGATAAACGTTTACACTGGGATCGTAGTAAGTCAACTGATGAACTAGATGCTTTGTCTAGACATCTTATTGATGCTGGTAAGTTTGACACGGATGGTATACGTCACTCTGCTAAAGTAGCGTGGAGGGCGTTAGCCAACTTACAAAAAGAAATTGAAAGTGAAAATATAGATACTCCATACATTGATGGAGGAATATAAATAAAAAGCTAGGAAATGTAAAGGTTGGGAATAATCCCACTAATTTTATGGGTGTAAGATACCTTAATATTAAATGTTTTAGCCTTTATGTTTTCTGGCCTTTTTATAATTTAAAGTACTTCTTTCTATTTTGAATATAGATTTGTCTTATAGGAGCAACAAGTAATTCTTTTCCGTATACATCATACATTTTATTGCTCAGAACTTTATCTTCAATTATTTGTTGAATATCAGTTGTGTTATTTAACGTTTTATAAACGGCCCATGTATATAAATTAAAATCATATACTAATGAGTCACAATGATTACACATTACTGTTGTTGAATCCAATTGGTGTATAAAAGCATCATAACACAATTTAACTGTGTCTGACATATTTATTAATGGAAAAAAAAATGGATTGTTTCCTTGTGGTATATAACATGCTATTGCATTACATGCTGTAAAATTCCAGTCTATAGCACTTACAAGACCAGATAAACCTCCTGAACTTGGAGTTACAGTTAATATAGTATTTGGGAATATCCCATATGATAATGAATCACATATTTGTGAGCAACATTTTTTTGGTGCTGCACAAGCAGTTAATATTAATAATAGTATAAAAAATAAAAGCTTTTTCATTACCTCCAAAGTATACCACCAACAACATCTTTAGCAACTATTGCAGTTGCATCTGCATCTGTTGGATCAGCTGTAATGTTAAAACCTAAACCAAGTCTAAATCTTAATCCAATAGGTAGCTCCATATCTAGAGTACCTACAGCTGGTATAGTCAATGTTACTAATGGCGTATCAGCATCTACTGGAGCTGAAGCTTTATCAAATATTCTTAAATAAGCAGGTACTGAAGCTTTATTATGTAGGTTGATCCCGTAAACAGACCCCCCATCTTTTTTTACAAAGCCTAAATTTGTACTAGCTGCTGAAATAATTTTATGAACTTCTAATCCACCAAATCCATATTGGTTTGGCATTGCCATATCTTTTGGATATTCTGCATTTAGACTAGATGATTCTGATGTGTTAAATTGTACTCCCATTTTATTTTATTTATTTATTGTTATAGTCCAAATCCTAATGTATTAAGGTTTGCTTTTACTAAGTTATATACATATGTTACTTCTGCCGGAACAGGTGTCGGGTTAGGGTATGTCATACCAGTAGCCAAACTTATTACCGGATTATATATTATTTTTGTTGGTGAACCGGTAGACTGATCACGTAATGTTTGAGTACTGACATTATAAGCAGAAGCAGCTGGAGGATACGCAAAGTTATTTGGTGCTCCTAATACTCCACCAGATTGTAATAAACCATTTTCTTGTATTATTTCTTGCAACTGATCTCCAAAACCAGCACTTGCGTCTGCAGCTACTCTATAATATATTCCTCTAAATATGTTAGTAGTACTAGCAGCAGTTTCTAACTGACTTATAAATTGTTGAACATATAATACATCATCTACTATATTTTGTTGAATGCTGGTAGCTCTATCATTCCATGTACCAGTACCACTTAAATTTAAGTTATAACTATTTGGACCTTGTGATTCATCACCCCAACCTAACATTACAATTTTATCTGCATTTGGAAAAGCACCAGATGCACCAATTGTAGGTGTAAGATTAGGATTTATACCTAATTGATTTGGTGCTAGATATTTTATTTGTCTTTCTTCAGGTGTATGTACTATATATAAATGATTATCATATTCATCACTACCGTTAGTTGCTCTATTAGTGTTTCCACTTGCTTCAGTTCCAGCCGTTCTATAAAAGTCTTGAAGGAGATTTCTAAAGTTAGTTGCAGTAGCATAATCAGCACTCTTCATTGCAGCCGTTCTACTAAATGTAATTATATCAAGTGAATTAGATGTTTGAGGATTGCTTAAGATAATTATCATGGAAGTTGTCAAACCAGTTACTGTTGTATTAGCTGGTATACCGTTACCTGTTACCTCCATGCCTATTTCTATTCCGTATCCTACAGCGTCTGTCTTTCCATCAGCAGCATTAACTCTACCTGGTTCACGGTCCTCACCAACCTGTCCGTTTCTTATACCAAGTGTGTTTGTTCCGCTATATTGACCTTTAGACCTTGTTGTAATTGAAGGTGAACTTAACATCTTTGAGTTAGTTGCCATGTTTGCATACATAGATCCTGAACTGTCCATTACAAATACTAAGTAAGTTTGTGGTGTTATAGCTAATCCTCCAATATTAAATGTTTGTGTATCTGAATTATTATCTGGATCAGTAACTGTCATTACTACTTGATGATTACCTCCAGTATTTGGATAAGTTCCCGATAAGGTTCCTGTACAGTCATTATTATTAGTAAAGGTTAACCAGCTTGAACCTGATGCTGGAAATATTTCTACTCCATCAACTGTAATAACATAAGTCAATTGATTACACGGATGATCTGGATCATTTGTAGTCCAGTCATATTCCCAGAGATTTCCACCTGTTAAGTTAGGATAAGTGTTTGCTGATACAGGATCTGTTGATGTCCACAATGGGTTTGAAGCAACTGCAGTAACAACAAATGAAAATGTAGATATATTACTTGTACAATATCCATCGTTTCCTGTAAATGTAAATGAATCAACGCCATTATAATTAGCAGTAGGAGTATAAGTAAATCCTCCAGTTGATCCTAGAAAAGCCAATGTTCCATTTGTAGGAGGTGTAACAACAGTATATGTCATTGGGTATCCTCCATAACCGTCATCAGTAACACTTACTGTATCTGTGTGTGTTGTATTTTCAGCGAATGTAGCACTACCCGGGTTAGCTACTGGGCATGTGTTTAGAGAAAGCATTTTACAACAAGCATCCCAGAATATTTGATTATTAACTGTAGGGTATTTATAGTTTATATATTTAAATTTGACTGATTCACCAAAGAGTATTGATTTAGTTGGATAACCATTGTTTATCATAGTTGGTTGTGTATCCCATGTAATACTATTATCAAATAAATTTCCAGCTACACCCCAACCATTAGGAAATCTAATAACATTTTGTGCTAGCTTTGTTCCTGTCTTTACATTTTTTGCAATTACCACACCTTCTGTGCCATCTGTTAAACCAGTCATACCTTTTATATCAATAAAAGCACCACCAGCTGTATCATCTAGTTCTACATAAGCATTTAAAAAAGTTTGAGTCCAACCAGACATACCCATTGTTAGAGTATCAAATCCTGTAGCTGGAGTAATTGATGCTACATCTCTGTACTTAACTTCATTTGATGAACCTGTATCTCTTACTAATATTTCTGTAAGTGTATCATCTTGTGCAACACTGTCTAATTTAACTATACCAACATTTCGTAGTATACCATCATTTTTTACTTGAGTTGCAGGAGTACTAACATCTCCGTCTTGTATTAAAAGTGAGTCACCAAGTGAAAGACCATCTGGTGTCCATAAAGGTAATCTATATAGAGTACCACTACCACTTATAGTAGGGTTATTTTGCCATGAAAAAGTGGTACCATCAGATATAAGAATCTGACCTGTAGTACCAATTGCTAATTCTTGTTTATAGTTAGTAGCATCTCCTTGCCACAGTGACCCATATGTTAATGCTTCAACTGCATCATCATCTTGCCACTTTACTCTACCATCTGCTAAACCAACAAGAACTTTGTTTAATCCACCAATAATACCTAATGAATCATAAACGGGTCCTTCTAGTTTTAGATTAGAGTTTATAGTTGTTGTCTCTGCCGGTGTACCTGCTGGTACATCAGTACCATGAACTACATTTACATTAGCTGTAAGAGTTGTGCCATCCATTGTGAAGTTGGCATCATCTTCTAATAATCCACCTGCTCCTACAATAACTACACGGTTGTCTGTTAAAGAAGTAACTGTTGCTGTACCATTTACTACAAGATCACCCCCTATAGATATAGTATTTCCAGCAATATTCTGTGTCATTATAGAATCCATCAAAGTATCCCAAGTACAAGACCCTTCTGGATCAGTATAAACAGGGAAGTAAGTAGGAACTCCTGAGTTTATTTTAGTTCTAGTTAGATGTTCTGTTATCTCACATACTAAATCACCAAACTTAACTACAAATGGTTCCATTGTAGGACTATAAACACCACCTGAGTTTAACGTACTGTTTCTATAGAGTTTACCAAATTCAAAGTGATCTCTTGTTTTATCAAGCTTTAACTTTTTTTTGTTTCTTTTTAATAGCCCTAAGACTTCTTGTATATAAATGCTCATGTTTTTTTATTTTTATATTGCTCTCATCATTTGAATGTTTACCAACTGATTTATTCTTCCATTGTTGCTGTCTCTAATATTGACTGTAAAACCTGTTGTGGTTTTATTACTAATGTATGTAATTATATCTCTATCTGTATATGCATTAGGGCCTTCTTCTTCTGTGTTAACGTTGACTAGATAATTAGTACTAGACTGAGCAGTTGTAAATGCTACATTATAAGTACCAAGTGCAAATGTTAAAGTTACTGTACCTAAACCAGCGGTATGTCCTGTGTTTACAAAGCCAGGACCTATACCAGTATTATCCATAGACCACCAAGCAAGAATACTTGTATTAAGTTGTGGGTTACTGGCTACCCAATTATCAAACATAGCTTGCATTGTACACTTATATGCATTTGAATCTTTGTCATCATGGAATATTATAAAGTCTTCAGATATTGTAGGTTCTGTTCCCGCTGCTAATGGAGCACAATATACAACGTTGTCAGTACCCACATAATCTACACTAATTGTATCTGGTGCTGTTGAAACATCTATTTCAAGACCACATCCCGCTTGATAACTTGCAGCTATTAAAGGTATATCAACTGTTACAGCATTACCTGTAGCAGTTGCTGTAACACCACCCCCTGTAAAATCAAATGAAGTTACTCCAGGGGTTATTTGAGCTCCTGCATTTTTAACTGGTATTGGTGCTACATTGTTTCCAGTATAGTTTAATGTTATTACATTACCTACTATATTTCCTGAAATAAGAGTACCACCTAAAATACTTGCCTGTTGTCCGTTGTTAATAGTAGCTGTTGTACCTGTATTTGATGCTAAATTCCAACTTGCCATTGGAGCAGTTCCGTTTGTTACAGAAACAACATGCCCCTCTGTATTTGTTTCTATTTCTACTGGATAAGTATAAGTTCCTGCAGTACCAAAAGCATCGTGACTAAGAGTTACAGTCCGTGTACCACCAATAGATCCTGATATTGCCGTTCCACCTACTACATCTACAGTTTGTCCGTTAGATACAGTTTGATCAGCACCAGTTGTTGATCCAATTTTCCAATCAGACATTGTTCCTGGAGCCACTCCACTACTTGCAAGAGTTAATCTACCTTGTTGGTCTACTGTAAGAGTAGCATATGTATAAGTACCTGGTGTAACTGAAGTATCATCTAAACCTATAGTTATAGTATCGGAAGCACTTACTACAGTAGATATTCCTGTACCACCACCAAATATTGCTGTTTCACCATTTGATATTGTTTGTATAGGTCCAGTATCACCATCTAGAAACCAATTATTCATTGTTCCAGTTCCACCTGTATATGCTATAGTAACCCCATCTGTTCCGTTACCTGTAGTACTTATGTTTGCACCAGCAATTAGAGTCATTATATCTCCATCAACTATACTTGATGAAGCACCAGCACTTGCTGTTAATGTAAATCCTGTCATTGGTGGACTACCTGCTACTGAAACAGAAGTAACGTGCCCACTTGAATTTGTAACTATTTGTGTAGGGTTATTATAAGTTCCTGATGTACCAAATGTATTATGATTAACTGATATTGTATCAGCAGCACTAGCAACAGTTGATATTGCAAGTCCTCCTAAAATAGCTACATCTTCTCCGTTATTAACAGTTTGTTGAGGACCTGAGTCACCATTTAGTAACCATGATGACATAGTTCCTGTATTTCCAGTGTAATTTATTGTTACACCATCTGACCCATTACCTACTGTAGTTATATTTGTACCTCCTATAATTGTTACAGTGTCACCATCTCCTATATTTGAGTTACTTCCTGAATCACCAGCTAAAGTAAAGTCTGTCATTCCACCGGTTGGACCAGTATATGCTATTGTTACCTGACCACTACCGTTATTGGTTGTAGAAATATTTAAACCAGCAGCTATAGTCATAGTGCCATTGTTTAAAATTGTTGAATTACTACCAGTTGATGCAGCTAATACTAGTGAATCAAAAGGTTTTGTATTTACTATTGTTAAATTGTCAGTATTTTGTGCAATTGTACTTATACCAGTTCCACCTAAGAATGATGCCGTATTTCCATTTGCTATTACTTGAACAACACTTCCTGCATCACCTGTTAAGTTCCATCCATCATAAGGAACACTTCCTGCCGTGATAGAAGTTATGTGACCAGTTGCATTTGTTGTTATTGAAGAAGGATGAGCATATGTTCCAGCTGTTCCAAACGCATCATGGTTTATTGTTAAAATATCAGGTGAAGAGGATACTGTAGTAAGAGCCGTACCACCATCAAAATTAACTGTTTGACCGGTTAATACAAGTTCATTAGTTCCTGAGTCACCTTGGAATCTCCAATCTACATAACCACCTCCTGCTGCAATAGCATCAGAAATTGTACATTTATATACGTTGCTATCATCTATATCAACAAAAGCTATAGTATCATCTCCAACAGGTACACCTGTAGTTCTTATACTAATATAGTTGTCAGAACCTAAGTAATCAATACCAAATCTTATTCCTGCAGATTGTAGGTTTATTGTAGTAATACCTGGACCTCCAGAAAAGTCTACTACAGCTGCATTTTGTATACCAAAGTTTGTTCCTGAATCTGCTTGTGTTGTCCAAGTATAACTTCCACCATCTGTCCAAGGAACATTAACTACCAATTGACCATCACCATTAAGTTGTAGTCCGTATGTTCTGAGTGCTGTAGTACTTACACTGTTTGCAGCCACTGATTGTACTGTGTCTGAAAATAATTCAGCACCACCACGTACAGTAGAACTCATCTGATCTAAATTAAATGTGACAGTATCAGTTGCTGATACAGCTGAAGTTAAACCAAGACCCCCTAAAAATTTTGCAGTGTTACCACCATTTATTACTTGTGTAGATCCTGAATCTGCATCTAAAAGCCATGGTGAATAAAAACCAGGTAGATTACTAATCTGTGTTTTATATACATTATCGTCAGTAGAATCATAAAACATTACAAAATCATTAGTGTTTGCCGCAACAGTTGCTCTTACTCCTATAATATTATCAGTTCCTAAATAATCAACAAGAACTGTAGCTACTGGGCCACCACCATTATTAACTGTAATACCGTCTCCTGCTAATATTTCTGTAATATCTCCTTGTGGAATTGGTGGGAATGTTTGTAAGTTACCTTCTCCATCTATATACTGTCCAACTGCACCTGCCCATGTAAATGCTAAAGCTGGTGTAGTTGAAGCGTTTGAAACTGCTACATCTAAAGCATCTCCAGTAGTTGTAGATGATACTGTTGTAACAGTACCTGATCCACTCGGTGTTATCCATTGTCCATCACCTCTATAAAAAGTTGTTGCACTTGGTGTACCACCATTATTTATTAAACCTATTGTCATATCCCCAGCACTAATTGCTGAGTCTGTTGCAATACCTGCACCACCTGATGTTACTGCTCCTGCAAACATTAAAGTAGAACCTGCTGCTACAGAAATGTCTGTGCCTTCATCTGAATCCGCTACCCAACCAGTTATACCAGACAAAGGTTGCCAAGTAGCATCACCTCTTAAAAACTTAAGACGGTCTGCAGATGGTGCTGGTGGTACACCACCTATAATACCTGCTGCTCCTGATGTTGCCCCTATATAAGGATCTAAAATAGTATTTAAACCAAAGTTATTTCCTGGAGTTCCTGCTCCTGCTATTGTCATTGTAATACCCGGACCTCCTGATATTCTCATAAATGAATTAGAGAAAATAAATTTTACATTTGGTGGAGTCTGAATATCTTGTATTGTAAATCCTTCAAAATTATCTGCCACAGACCAGGTGTTGTCTCCTCTTAAAAAGTTAGTTGCATCTGGTACACCTGTAGCTGAAAGACCTGCTGTTATTGTTCCTGCAGCTGTTATTATTCCACCAGTAACATCTATAAATGTACTATTAGCTGTAGCTACGGATGTAACTGTTCCAACAAATTGATCTGTTGAATTAATAGTTACAATGCCTGTTCCACCTGCTGGACTTATAGTTATGTTATTTCCTGCTACTATTTGAGTAACAGCACTACCACCTCCACCTGGGAGATCAGAAACTAAACATTTTTTTATGTTATTATCTGCTGAATCACTAAACCAGATGTAATCATCAGTAGTTACTGCATTTGTAGGTGCAGTTAATATAGCATTGTTTACACCAGAATAGTCTATATTAACCACAGGAGAAGTAGCTGTTCCTGTCATATTTATACCTAAACCTTCACCTACGTTCAGCACTGGTGAAATTATTGTTTGTAATTCTCCTGTACCGTCTATAAACTGACTTGTTGTTCCTGTGTAATCAAAAGCAAAAGTACCTGTAGTTGTAACGGGTCCGCCAGTTACTGTAATGGCTGATCCACCAAATGTAGCATCTACATTTGTTACTGTTCCTCCACCACCTCCTCCACCTGCTGGTAGAGTTATTGTTTTAGTATTAACACCAGTAATATGACCTGTTGTATCTGAAGTAATTGCATCTATAGTAGTAAATGTAGCTCCTGCTGCTGGTGAAGCTGTTGATGTTGTATCAGTTCTTGTAGTAGCATCATGAATTACTTCTATAGTATCTACTACTGATCCAACTGTAGATATTTTAGTACCTCCTTCAATTGTAACTGTTAAACCATCAGTAATTGTATGAGTAGTACCAGAGTCTCCTTTTATTAAGAAAGAAGTCATAGAACCTACTGACGGGAAAGTTGCTAGATTACCTTCCCCAGTTATGTATTGTAAGGCTGTTCCAACTAATTGAATATCAATTATTGGAGTTGTTGTTGGATCTGTTACAGATACCGTAAATGCACTTCCATCATGAATTGCAGATACTGAAGTTACTGTCCCAAGAAATTGATCAGTTGAAGCAACCGTAACTTGGTTAGCTCCATCATCTGTCAATGTAATATTTGTTCCAGCAATTAATTTTACTATATCTATAGTGGTATCTGATCCTGTAAGTACCAGATCAACATTTAATCCATTTTGAGCACTCGTATAATCATATGTAGTGTCAGTCCCAGAGCTTATAGCGTTAGCTAAATCTTGGGTAGATATTAATTCTTGTTCAACCTTTGGCAAATAAGCCATTACATTTAGTGAACTATCTCCCTTAGTTGATAGTACAAAATAATCATCCTTACTAAGTGTATAAGGAAGAGGTTTGACAAATTTTTTCTTGGAAAATAATCCAATTACGTCTTGTAATAATGAGCCCATTTTTTATTGTTTATATGAACAGTGCAGCTAGCTTTACGCTTGTCTGTGCTGAACATGTTATTGTTATCTTACCGTCAACATCATTAAAAGCATCAACTTCAAAAGGTCCTAAGAACCCTTCTTCCCCAGCTGCTAAAGTTAGAACTGCATTTTCTTTCTTTAATGTACCTAACAAAGGGTCTACTACTGTAGTTACTTCAGGTACCACTGTAGCTGTCATTGCTGTTTCACCACTGTTATTTTGTACATGAAAAAATTGCTTTGCTGTATTTAAAACCTTATCACCTGCAAGTGCTGGTGTAACATAAGTTGGTTCTAAACCTGCTTGAGTTATTTGTTGTGCTGTTATTGTTGCCATTTTTTATTTTTTTAACTGTTTCTATATCCGTTTCTAAAAGCTTTAGACTGAACAGGTTCAGGTGCTCTAGTAGATACCATATCACACTTGATGCCTGCTTTAGCTAATCTTTGTCTTTTAGCAACTTTTTTTGCATTTCTTTTTTGTAAAGCTTTCTGATATACTGTAGTACCATTATAGTACCCGTTCTCTACTTTACCGTCTCCCATAGGGAATGATATTTTTTTTGCCATGATTTCTATTGTTTTGCGTGAGACCCATCACAATATCCATTTGGATCTTGTGTGTTTCCACATTTACACTTTACTTTCTCTTCCATATCTTTATTTTTTTATACTTAAATTATTTTGTATTTCCCATATAGTCTAATCTAGACTTAGATTGGTCACCTTTTTTTGCTCCACCCATTCCTTTCATTTCCATCATATTATCCATAACACCTCCACCATTCATGAAACCTTTTAAGCCACCACCTTTAGCCATCATATTCATGTTTGCTCTTTGTGGACTCATGTCACCGTCTCCGGCTCCGTAAGTTCCTCCCCTGTTGTACTTCATTTTCTTG
>TARA_R110001592_G_scaffold27919_1_pt1 | contig 19480 bp, 27 predicted proteins | sample TARA_R110001592 | Tara Oceans TARA_R110001592 (sample SAMEA4398387) | marine metagenome | biome: Polar Biome; feature: [SRF] surface water layer (ENVO:00010504); material: water (ENVO:00002006), including particulate matter (ENVO:01000060) such as... | depth 5 m | reverse complement strand
CTCCACTTAAAGATTAAATAATAAAATATATATATACAATAATGACTGCTTCTATTTCTCAAACTTATTCCTATGAATTTAATATAGATCAACAATCTAAAATTAATGAATTTTTAACTTTACCTAGTAAACAAATAAGATCATTATTTCTCATAGAAAATACGACTTATCAAAAAATTAAAAGATATTTTAGCAATATTAAATCTGATAATTATAAAACTAAAGATAAATATACGATTGATGATTGTGGTCGTATGTTTGGTATTAAAACAACTTTACAAAGCATATCTAATAAAGTATTAGCATTTATTCTTAATAATGAAGCTTATGATATTGATATGAAAAACGCATCGTTCTCATTTGTCGCTCATATTATTAATACAAACTTTGTAGATGATATTGACAAATTTAAGACTCTTATTGATTATGCTAACAATCGAGATAAATATCTAAAATATGGATTTGATAAAATGAAATGGATTGAGATTTTATTTTGTAAAAAAAGTAAATCTTATATTAATAAAGATAAATATGAGAAAGAATTTAATAGATTAATTCTAGAAATAGATATATTCAAACAATTAATACATGATAATATTGATGACTTTGGTATTGATTTTAAAGATGATAAACATATCGGCTCAAAAGTGTCAACTATCATTTATCATTTAGAACATAATTTATTACAAAAAGTTCTACAGGTTTATAAACAAAACTCTATAACTCCTAAATTTGATGGTGTTGTTATTGATAAAGATTTAGATTTAGATGTAGTATTAGATAAATGTAATAAATTAGGTGAAGAATATGGAGTTACATTTATTAATAAAGAATTATCATTTAATATAGATGAAGAATTAGATAGTATAAAATCACCTGAATATGAAGTTGAAGAAAATACTTCATTTAATGAAGGTAAATATTTAGAAATGAAAGAAGTATTTGAAGAAGATTATTTTTTTGTTGAAAATCCCTTATCATTTGGTTATCAATATACATTAACAGATGGAACTATTAGAACAAGTTTATATAGTGAAGCACAATTTAAAACATTAGTTAAAACTTTTCAATTAGAACAAATGACACCATTAGGAATACGAAAATTTGATTTCTTTGGTTATTGGATACAGGATGTTAATCGACGCAGTTATAAACAAATTTCATGGATACCAGATTTAGATTTTAAAGATCCCCAAATATTTAATAATTTTACTGGTTTCAAAGCAAAAAAACTTAATATTAGTAATGAAGAACTAAAAACAAAAAAAAGTATTATTAAATTTATTTCACATTTAAGTCTATTAACAAACGACGAAATTCCAGCTTTCAAATATTTATTAAAATATATTTGTCATATGTTTCAAAAACCAACTGAATTACCACAAACTGCATTATTATTTAAAAGTTATGAAGGCGTTGGTAAAGATTTTTTAACTAATTTTTTCGCAAAGATGTTAGGTAATTCATTAGTAAAAAAAGAAGAAGATATGATTAATGTTTTAGGTAATTTTAATATTTCATTACAGAATAAATTAGTATTACAAATTAATGAAATTAATGGTAAAGTAGGTCATGAAAAAAAAGATTGTTTGAAAAACTTAATAACTGCTGAAGAATTAAATTTAACGGCTAAAGGTAAAGATACTATTGAATATCCTAATTTTTTAAGAATATTTTTATTTACTAACAATTTAAACCCTATTTCTATCTCACCTGACAATAGAAGATATTTATGTTTTAAAACTGGAAAACCTAAATCAAAACAATATTATATCAAATTAGGTGAAATGTTAAACGATGATAACTCTATTAATGAAATATATACATTCTTAAAAAATTATGATATTGGTAATTTTTGCCCTCATATACATAGATGTGAAACCAGTTATTATAAAAGTATTCAACAACAAAATACAAATCCTATATATGAATACATCTATGATATATCATGTAATCCTAAAGAATACAATATTATTTCTCATAAAGACGTCCAAATTATAACTTCTTATGATTTTGAAACCAATTATAAAACATGGTTAATGGAAAATGATTATAATAATATTATTCCTAATTCTAAAACAAATAAATGCCTTCTAGCAGATTTAGGTTGTAAAGCTAAAAGAGTATATCTTAATAAAGAACAAACAAGAGTTATCGAATTAGATATTGAATTTCTTAAAAATGAAATGGTTTCACAATTTAAAGTACCAGAGACATCTAATTTAGAAATAATAACAATAGACAAAACTATTTAATTTGTCTAAATGATTTAAAGATATATTCCCATTAATATATAGTCAGAAGATGAAAACTATCAGTTCGCATCATCAAACCTTTTATAAATTTAAAGTAACACGAAAAGAAGATAATGAATCTAAATTATTTTTTCAATATAAACAATTAAAAGAATATTGTGGTATTCCAAGATCAACACTTTACAAAATTTTTGATGGTTCTTCTAAACCTAAGTCATGGTGTTCTCGTTATATATTTGAAAAAGTTAGACTACCAAGACAACAATTAACTACTATCGATTATGCCTAAAACATGGCGATCTATACTGTCACTTAGTAATCCACGTAAACATTCTACTAATACAACGATTTCATTATCATATCCTATAATTGAGGTATCAATCATGTTATCTAATAACCTTATGACACCATAAGCACTCATCATGTCTTTTCTTATTTGTTTTTCTCTATTTTCAATTGAAGTCAATTTTTCTTCAACTGTATCATATTTTAATTTTAATTGGTTCACAAGTTCAAGATAATCGCCTTCAAGCATATAAATAAAAGATTTATAAAGTTTTCCCAAATCAAACTAATTGAAGTTTCTTTATAATTTTTTTATCTCCATGATATATATTTAATCCTAATGTACTAACTAATATTTGAGTTGATGCTGGACTTCCACTATCACTATGTATTGATATTGTATACACTTCTTCCGTACTTAAGGCATCTCCAGTAATAATTTTTAAATTCGATTCCACATGTCTTATATGATTATGATTATCAGGTTTATTGCCACTATATAGAATTACTTCTTCACCTAATATTATTTCTTCATTTGGCGAAAGAGTATAGGCAATTTTACTATGATACCAAGCACCAGCATCTCCAACTCCAGTCATTTTCGTATATACAACAAAAAAAGGTAAACTATTTATTCCTTGATAATTATCAATACTTACATTAGCATAAATACTATTTATATCAGCTAAAGTTATTGCTTTATTACCTTGACTATAAAAAAAATAATTGAATTTCGCAGCGTCAGCTATAGGTTTTGTAAATAACCAACCGTCTCGTTCATCAGGATCATAAATTGGAGATGTTTCCCCACCAACAACGGCTATTCCACTTGTTGTACCTATTTTAACTTTTCCGTGAAATTCTTTATTACTTGTTTTAGTATGGTCTATTTGAGAATTCATTAATATACTATTAGTATTAATGCCTTTTGTTTTTGAATCTATTTTACCCATATATAATATGAAAACATATTTAATAATAAACTTTTAACAAAAGTTTTAACAAAATATAAATAAAAAATAAATAATATTTCAATACTTTTTACATACTAATTGAAGCAAAGAAATACATATAGACGTTAACTGGATAAATATTATTAACTGCCGATTGAATCTGTACTGTCATCCGATTTTGACTTAAATCAATTGGTTCATCAAATTTTAATCCCATGCCCCAGCCTCCATTAGCTCGAAATTTGTCCGATGATACTTGATTGTGTGATGTATCACGAATAGCATCAATAAATCGCTGTAATATTTCTGTTTGATCGGATAACACATAAGTTATTAAGGAATTACTTGTAGATTCGTTCATTTGGAACTGAACTTCATTAAATCCCTTAATATTTTCTAATTTATATGAATCAAACACTTGGACTGAATCGTGAGCGACTGGAATAAAATTCATGGCAACGGAATCGCAAACCGCAGGAACATTAACAGAAATCGTTGTAGTGCCTGAAAGCATATTACTCTTAACATTATGGACTACTTTCATGTTAACTGGGTCTGGAAGTTTTGGATCTGGAATAGATTTATATGATAAACGGATATTTCTTAATTCATAAGAACTATTCGAATCTTGAAGCGGGCCATAGATTGCGTCCATATTTCTTGCTAAATTTGCTGAAACCGTTATAATTCCAGTTTTATCAAATGGTAAATCTCTATCCATTTTGTTGAGACATATCAATGGTCTTATAGAAAAATCACTATCAACTGGCACTACTGTTCCAGTACCAATAATAGGATTGAAACCTTGAGCTAAATCAGTAGCTATGTCTTGAGTAGAACATTTCAATTCACACTGATTAGAACTATTAAGCATATCTAACTCGTTTAACGAAGCAACCGAATCCTGCGATACCATGCGGCAATAGTTTTGAGAGTTTTCGATATTTCCTTGATTTTGTGTTTTTACCGATATATTAGAAAAGAAACTATGACCCCCAACATTAGGGTTAAAACATCTTTTTTCGGTAGTAACAACACCAGTATCACCAGCGCCACTTGCTAACACTCGAAGGTCAGCATTTATTCTAACACTATTTTCAACAAGGGAACGTCCTTCCCCTACAGATATGACTAGATCCACTGAATTAAATTGATTGTAGACTGACTGGGTTGACACTGGGTCGGAACTATGATAGAGAACTCGTTGTTGTAAATCACTTGACATTTTATAATATTATATAATATTATAAATTTGAAAATAAAAAATAATAAATAATAAACTAAATATAGATTAACAACATCGATTACTATTTAACGATTAAATAAAAAAATAATTACTAATAAAATAATAGTTTTGTTTATACTTTTATTTTTATTTATTTTTTGAACTATACTTTTTCTTAAAAAGTATTACATTGTTTTAGTAACGCTTTTATATAAAATAAGTTGTTCTACTGTTCCAGCTGATTCAATATTTAAATTAAACATTTTACTATCTTGTGTTTCTTCACATGTTTCGCAAATCATAGATACTGGCGAAGTATAAGCGCCTGCTTGTGTGGCTGAGTTGCCCTTGTAAAATTTTAAATGAGCGTTTCTAAATTCTTTACCTAACTGATTTATAAGACATCTCTGTAATCTATCATAATATATTGGCGAACCTTGAGCGGCACCGCCAGCAGCACTTACTAAATTAACAGACCGATTACCAGTTTGTTCTACATTATCAATAGCGTATCTATAAGAATCCATAACTTTATTAGGTAAAATTGCCGAATTCTTTAAACAAGCTACTAAAATAGCTTTTGCTTCAGGTTCAAGCACATAACCTTTATTAAATGATGTAAGACTATTACCATTATCTTCAACAACATTATAAGTTTCAAATTGAATATTTTGTGGACTTGGTTCATTAGTTAAATGTAAAACTAAATCGGCACGATTAACAACATTCTTTAAAACCTGGTCTATTTTACTTTTAACTAAAATTGCCGATAGATCAACATCTGAACCATGAGTATTATGGAAAAATTCCGGTTCAGTTGTAATTTCTACTACTCCACTAGAAGTTGGTGGGACGGCAGTATTATCATCTTGATACTTAATGCTCGTAATAACAACAGCAACATCAGTAACAGATGCGCCAGCTGATGCGGTACACGATACCAGGACTTCTTGGCCAACTACAAAGGGAAATGTTAGTTGCCAGTCCGCATATGGAAGACTACCTGCCATCACTTTTAATCGTGTTCCATTTGCGACGCTTGCTTCATCAACCATTTTGCCCCATGGTGTTGCTCCATCAAATCCAAGTGATGTTCGTTCATCTCCACCTAACATTTGAGATTTTAATTTATCACAGTTAGTTTCGATTTTTATTCTAGTTTCACCAAATATATCGGTTGAATATGCGTCGGTGTCACAACATCCAAACATTTCATTAAGTGGAATCTTAATATCTCGTGAGATATTTCGTGATGTATGGGCCGTGTCAACAGTTGTGCCATCATTAGAAACATTTTCAGTAACCGAATCTAAAAAATATGATGTGTTATTACCAATACCTCGACCACCAGTATAAGTGGATAAAGTATCAAGATCATTTTTACGTGTTTCGGCATCGTTCTCTAATCCAAATAGACCACATTTTAAAGTATCAAGTCTACGAATATTTTCAACATTTCCCCTGTCATTTGAAAAACTACAATTTCGAATCAAAGCAGAATTCGGTACATTATATAAATCAGTTGCACCATCAGTTTCGAGATACATTGTAGCGTTAACTGGATTGGCTGAATCATTATCGATCTGTGCGTTTATGGCGACGTATGAATCTCTTAACGATATGTTGTAACCTCTTGGAATTGTAAAGTCTAATAAATTTAAAGTTGTTGGTGTAGCAGCGTTAAGCCATGAATCTGAAAATCCTTGTTTTGAAGCAATTCTAATAACCTTATCACTCATTTTATATATTAATAAAATAAATTTAAATTAAAATAATAATAAATTAACACAAATACTTTATTTTTATATAAAAATAAAAAGTAAAATCAAAAAGCAAAATAATAATTACCATAATATTTTATGGCTCCACCATTTAGCAGTATCTTTAGATGTTGCTTTCCCATGTCTTTTAAAATAATTATCTTTTCTTTTTTTATCATTATGATCTAAATGACTGTAATGTCCTAATTTATCTTTAAATTGACTAAATCTTGAATCACCGAAATGTATTAATTTCTTACCACTTTTATTATCACTTTTAACATAAACAGAATATTTTTTATTTTTTGCTTTACTTACGAATGGTTTATATAATTGTTTATTTTCCATTATTATAAACTAAAGATTTTAAAATTAAAAACTCATTACATTCCTACGCCTGCCTGAAAAGAGTAATTCTCTTCATTTTGTGACATATTTGTAGGTAATTTAGGATCACCTTTATCACGTGCCCCTAAAGCAATACCCAGTGCTCCCAATGCTAATCCAATAGGGGCAAGGATACCAGTCGCATCTAAATCAGCTCCCGCAGCCTCTGTTCCAGCAACAACAGCATCAGTAGCGACGGTACCTGCTATTTCAGCAACACTTTCTACTTCAGGTACGGCAGCAATTTCGGCTGTCTCACTTGTTTCTGCTACTTTTTGTACTCCCATTAAACTTTCTTTAGCTGTTATTGCTGATTCGTTAGCTGCCGAAGCAGCATCCGAATCTGCTTGTAATCCAGCGACATTAGCTTCACTATCTTGAACTGCTTGAGTTTCGGCAGCTCGTGCTGCATCATTAGATGCCTGTAATGATATTTGATTTTGAGCTGCTTGTTGGGTTGCAGCATCTAGATCCGCACCAGACTTTCCAGCTTCAATAGCATCACCAGTAGCATCGTCTAAATTATCCTGTGCTTCTTCTTCGTCTAACTGTCTTCCCTCTTCATTTAAAGCATGTTCTTCAGGTAGAGCATCATTATCAATTTTAGCATTTGCTAAAGCTTCATCTGCTTCATTAGAAGTGGCTTCAGTTTCATTAACTTTATCATCAGCGTCAACTAAATCCTGGTCTCTATCTGCTTGATTTGCTGTTTGTTTTTCTTTTAAGGAATTTCTTAAATTATTGTTTGCCTTTTCATTCCATTTATTTTTAAATTGATTCCAACCTTTTTTAACTGTATTTTTCAGAATAGGTTTTAATTTTTTAACGGCTGTTTCCGCTATTTTTTTACCACTCATAGTTAATTTTAAAGTTCCTAATTGTGTTTCTAATAATTTACCTTTTTGAACTTTATTATATTTTTTAGTATATTCCGCCATATCAGCATTGGTCTGGGCGAAAGCAGCATCAGCTAATTTACCAACATTAACATTCTTAAAGGCTTGACTCATTTTATATTAATTAGTTATATTAAAAATATTATATTATTATAAATAATGCCTAAAATTTTAAAAATTCAAGATAAAACTGACAACTATCATATTTCTCATAAACTATTTGATTTACCATTTAGATTACTTATTAATTCTAAGTCTCAAATTGGACTAGGTAAAACGACATTAATTCTGAATTTATTATTAAATCCGGAGTTTGGCTATGATAAATTATTTTCTGGAAAAAATATATACATCGTATCAAACAATTCTCTAGATCAAAAATTAAAAATGTTGGCGGAATACAAACAAATCGAAGAACAAAATATTATGGAATTTAATGAAAGCGATTTAACACATCTATATGATGAAATTGAAGAGAAAGTTCAAGATGAATTAATGGAAAATGACGTTCAACAAAGATTAATAATATTTGATGACTGCGTAGGTGGTGGGGCAATGAAAAAAGTTGGTTCAATTATGACTAAATATGTAACACAAGCTAGGCATTTATTATGTAGTCAGATTTACACATCGCAACGATTTACACTTTTATCAACAGTAATTCGCAGTAATATCACAGGGGCAATATTAGGTTCTACATCCATGAAAGAACTTGATTTGATGGCCGAAGATTACAACTATTTAAATTCTAAAAGAGATTTCATTGACTTATTTAGAGAAAACACTAATGATTCTGATGGTCGTGGGTTCTTAGTTGTTAATTTTACAAATCCGGATGGGTTGTATATGAACCGTGAATTTATGACTATAAAGACTGATTAACAAATTTTTAAAAAGTTTAATCTATGATTAGTTTAATAATATGTCTCTAAAAAGTCTAATTGAAAGAATTAAAATTAGTTTTTGTTGTAAAAGTAAATGTAGTTTAAATGAAATATCCGAACATGTAGAAGATGTTGGTGATGTTTTAGAAGAATTAGAAGATGTATTAGACGATGTAAGTGATGTATTAAAAGATGTAAAACATAAAGATGTAAAACATAAAGATTAAACAAACTTAAATGACATTAAAGAACTTTTCAATTACTTGTTGTGGTATTTTATATCTTTCTAATATTCCCTTCTTCCATGCTGGGTTTTTATCTTTAGAATGTTGTCCGCCACTATGATAGCCTTTATGATTACATTTATTAAATTCTAAACCTTCAATATTAGTCCAGAATCTCGTAGGTTTTTTATAAGTTAAACCATACATACAATAATCTACATCATAAAAAGGTATTAAATTAGTTATATATTGTTTCATTTTTCCACTAGAAGGATTTTCTATTATAAAATATTCAGGCTGAAAATAATCCATGATTTCAAATACTTTATTAACCATAGGTACACCATATAATTCTATATCTTCATCTAATATTTCTTGTGTTATAATTTTATCACCATGAGATTTTAATTTTCTACCTATCCATGACAAACGACAAATGCTCCACCATAGACACACTGGCGAAGCAGTAATTATTTTAAAGAAACCCCTATCAAATTGTTTATAATCCCAAGTCATTATATCTTCTTTAAAATGATTTTCACTTTTATAGCCATTATTTTCAGCACCTAAATCTCTATCTAGTGAATACACATGATAACCTAATTTAGATGAAACTTTCCCAAATGAATGAGTTCCACTAAATAATTCTAAATGATTCATTTAAAAATATAATGTATAATAATGAAAAGAATTAGACGTAAAAAGTAATTTAAGGAATTTATTTTTAACTTTATGTATTAATGATTTTTTTAGAAAATAAAACAAAAGAAGATTTTGAATTAGATCCATGTAATTTAAAATTTAGAGAATATCAAGCTAGACGACGCAAACAAATCAAAAATTATTTATATAGAAAAAGACAAATTGAAAAAAAGTTAAAAATATTATCTGTGTAAAGTTTATAGCAAATGACAGAAATTATAGATCCAGCAATTAAAATGATAGTTGAACCTGTAGTTGAACCTGTAGTTGGCCATGTAGTTGAACCGAGAGTTGACAATGAAATCCCACCTAAAAAGCCTCGTAAACCTAAAAAAAAGATGTCAGAACATCATAAAGCTAAGTGTGTTGAATCCCTTAAAAAAGCCAGGGAAGCGTCAGCGATTAAAAGAAAAGAGAAGGCAGAATATAAAAAAATTATGAAGAAGAAAGCAGATGATGAAATGAAAGAAATTATTAATAACTCAAGAGCATTAGATAAAGAATCTAATGATGAAAAAGATAAAATAATATTAAGACTTCAAAAACAATTAAATAGTTTAACTTTAAATGATGTTATATCTAAACCTAAACCTAAAAAAAGACCAGTTAAAAAAATGGAAACAATAATAGAAGATAATGAAGGTAATCATGAAGACGTCCAAGAATTACCAAAACAATGTAAACAACAACCAGTATTGAAAGCCGAACCCATTAAAAAACCAATGAAGCAAAAAATACAATCTAAACCCATACCTTACAAATGTAAAAGAGTTAATAAAGCATCTAAATACTTTTAGTTGTTTTACCACTACGTGTTTTTCTTTTATAACTTTCATCACCAATATCAGTTTTTTCTATTGTATCTTCTATTTGAGTATTAACTATTTTCTTTATCTCTTGTTGAACTTTATAGTTAATTTGAGAATCATCACGTGTTAGAGTTCTTTTTAATATTGATATACATTTTTCAGGATCATAGATTAATAACATTCTACGAAGATTAGCGCAGTCTTGACAATAGTAAGACCAATATCCAACACGAGGACGTTCAGAGCAGAAATAACAAGTACCAACCATTTATATATATAAATAGATTAGAAAATAAAAATAAAATTTAACATAATTTTTCGTGCCTCCACATAGAAGATTTTGAAAATGTTTTATCACATTTATTACATACTACTTTAACTTTTGCTAGTTCATTATGTTTTTTTTGTGTTGCTTTTAATTTATCTTTCATATATGGTCGTTTTCTAAATTCACACATATATTTATTTCTATCTTCTTTAGTCAATAATGCTCTTTGAATATTTAATTTTATATCTTCATGTAAATCTAAATAATTTTGTTCTCGTTGTCTTAATTCTAATTTACTATTACAACTATAATTTTCTAATACTTCTATTGTAGGTAATGTTTCGTAATTAAATAAACATTTAGACATACAAGTTAATTTTTTTTTATGTTGACCTAATCTTTGGCATAATGTTTGAGTAGTAGAACCTATATATATTTTTTCATTTTGTTGATGATAGATTTTATAAATTTTTCCGTTTTGGTAATTAGGCATAGTATTTATATTGTTATTCTTGTATTGTTTTTAAATCATTTTTGTATAAAACAATAAAACAATAAAGTCTTAATCATATAAAATAAAAATAAATAAAAATAACTTCTTAAACAAATAAGTATTTTTATTAGTGATAACATTTTTATTTAATCGTTAAATAGTAATCGATGTTTTGAATCTATATTTAGTTTATTTAAACTATTTTTATAAAAATAAAGTTTTGTTAAAACCTTTTATATTATAATAATATATGAAAAATAAATATGATTATGGTTATTTAGATAGACCCAAAAAAACAGAAGAAGATAAAAAGAAAAATAAACCTAAAATAACGTTAAAACAAATATTTCAATATTTATCTATTAAGAAAAAAAACAAAAAGAACAAAAAAAAATAAACTCTTATAATATATAATGGTTAAATTAGTAAGGTTAACATCGAATGATGATTGTAAATTTAATGCTGATTTAGATTCAGGTATTCTCGTTGGTGAAAATACTCAAATAGCATTACAAAACTTAACAACTCAAACTATATTTCCTACATTAACTATTAATGCTTCTAATAAACAATTAAGAACCAATTTAGATACTGACACTTTTGAATCAGCAATACAAAATTTAAGTGAAAGAACCTATACCCTAGCTAATCATACAGATTTCTTTGTTGATTTAGAAAGTACGTTAAATGATACTATGAGAATTCAAGGGAATATACCTGCGGCATTTGAAAATCATGGGGATGTTTTTAGATCAACACGAATAGATTATCCTAATAGAACACCTATCAGTGATGAAAAAATACAAATGGAAACACGATTTACACCAGTAATTATGCCTTTTGTAAGAAATGATGATTTAGACGATAGAGCAGGAACAGATCAAGAAGTTTTTTTAACTAGTAATAATGGAACTGTTAGTGTTGACGTAGATCCGAGTGGAGCAGATCCGAATGATGATTACGGTAATATGTCTTTAACTGTAGGAGTACAGGAAACAAGTATAAGAAAACATTTTATAACTACATTTGCTGATGATATCATGTTCTCTCGTGGTTGTGGAATTTGGGGATGTAGGGTTCAGAATATATGGGATAATTTGCTTCCTGACGCAAACACCAATGGTTTCGGTATAGGTTTATCATTTCATCGGACTAAATCTACTGATACTGAGATTCTTAATACAAATAGAGATTTTGAAATAAGATGTAAAAGACCAACTGATAATTATACATATATTTCACCATCTGTTCCAAATACAGAACAAGACACTGGACTGGCTCCATATTCTATGATTACGAGTGGCGGTGGCGGTGGTGTAGATAACGACCAACTTGTCTTTTGGCGAGATGGCAGTAATTTACATTTTCAAATATGGAATAGAGATGGAGAAGTCGAAGGAAAAGTTGCTTGGAGTTTTACTCATGTATTAACTAAATACGATCAAAGTAGACCATTGTATCCATATATTTATATATGCGGTGATAGTAGTGGTGCGCCTGACGGTTTAACAGATACTATTGTAGGTCAACCCTATATTACATTAGATCCATTTATGGATGGTAATGATGATTATGATGTGACTGGAAATACGCAAGTATTAAGTTCTACAGGTGAAAATGTTTTAGCTAATTTATCCAATATGACTAATGTGACACCATTGCTAAACAATGATAAATTTGATTTACCTTCAAATCTTAATAATACTTATTTATGGCGAATGCACGTTGATGTATGGAGATTATTGGGGTTTGATATTAACAAAACATCAGGTCATTATGATTACTCACCAATACCTATAATACAAATTGTAGGAATAGGAAGTCCGTTAGCATGGCTTCGTGTAACGATTATTGCTGATAATACATACGCACTTGTAAATACAGATAATTTTGTAGTTGTCATTGATAGTAATCCAGTTGTAAGTTATGATGCGAGTAGATTTGATTATGGAAGCAATATTATTACACAAAGTTCCCAAAATATTCATCGTGGACGAAGACAAAATATATTAGCAACTATTCCTGTTAATGATAATACTGGTATATTAGAATATAGAGCAAATGAACTAGTTTATATTGACCTTGATAATAACTTTCCACAAATTATTAAAAATTTAAGATTACGAGTATTAAATAAAAATTTTGAGGAAATCCAAACATCTGGTATGTCTGTTATGACATTACTTATCAAAGATTAAGAAACTTTATTTTTATAAAAATAGTTCTCGATTGGATAATTCTTTCTTAATAAATATGCCAAACGAGAACCTTTTTTATTTTGATTTTATTATTTGCGATTTTAACAATTATTTTTATTTAAATTTATTTTATTAATATATAAAATGAGTTATACAGATGGAAGTTTACAAACGCAATATTTAGATCCTGTGTCATTCGTGCCGAATGGTCGTGCCGCATTCGAACTTGATGGTGATAAAATGGCTTACATGTCTAATATGAGACTACTTGATTTAGGGGTTACATCAAACCCAGCCCATACATATTCACGAGGTTTAGGTGCTCTTGCTTGTATTAAATCTATCAGACTTTTAGATGGACGAACAGAATTATCGGCATTAAGAAATCCAGCACCATATTTGTTTTTTAAAAATGCTAATCGTTCTAATGCTATTAATAAATCTAATGATTCGTATTTTAAAAAAAATTCATTAGGACTTGAAATAAATTCTGTTGATAATAAATTAACCCATGTCTACCCACCAGGTGGAGCCACAAATGACCCAGCAACAACCAGTTTATGTTACCTAGATTTAAAATTGGCATTTCCCTTTTTGATGGCTGTTGAAATCATGCCAAGTGCCATCTTCCGCAATATAAGAATTGAAATAGAGTATGACTCAAAAATTTCGAATCAAATAGTAAATGATGTCACCGCACCTATCACTATTCAGCGACCAGTTTTAGCAGTTGATTATCTCACTAATCAAGCCCAAGTAGATCAAGTTATAAGCGAAATGAACGGTGGAGGTCAGACATGGCAAGAAATAGAGTGGGATAATTTCAATATACCAGCCGTTGATACTTCTACATTTACTCCAGCCGAGGTAAAAACACAACGAACCGCTAATCAATCATTAGGTTATCGTGGTAAAATTGTAGAAAGATTACTTACATGTAAACAAGTGGTAGATAAAACAGTTGAAGTTAATGCCGGTACTAATGTAGTTCAAGGTTACGGTGCTTTAGCCAGTTCACAATCTGTATGCGACGCTAAAATTAACTATCGTCTCAACGGTAAAAACGTATTACCTAATTTTGGTGGAGTTACTCGATCTAATGAAAGACTTGCTTTACTCAGTGATGAGTGGGGTTCAATAACTACATACCCAGGCGGAAATATTTATCAGTGGGCCAACCAGGCATCTAATATGAACGATGGGGCTCAATTCGGAGGTCAAATGGATTGGGACTGTGTTCGTATTGGGGCGCGAGTGGCTGACCTACAACTTAATATGAGTCGAACAAATAACCGTGATACTGGTAAGGCAATGACTAATGCTAGTCTTCAAGTTAACATGTATGCTGAAGTTATGAAACAAATTGTATTTTCAAAGGGACGATATGATATTACTTACGCATAATTAAACTATTTTTATAAAAATAAAGTTTCGCCCAAATTACTATTTTTATTTATTTATTTTGTTATTTTCTGATTTTTTTTTTATATTTTGGTAAATCTATGATTTATTCTTTTATAAAGTTTAGTATTTCGTTCTTTTTTATATAAAAAATAAAAAGTATATTATATGGAAAATAAAACTAAATTATCAAAAACACAAATAACTAAAAGAAGATATAGACATAGCGAAAAAGGTTATAAAACGCATAGAATAGATCAATGGAGAAATAAATATGGTATAATATGTGATTATGATAAAATATATGATATATTTATTAATACTACTAATTGTGACTATTGTAATTGTGAATTACAGAGCATTCAATTAAAGGTTCTAAGTGCTAGATCAAGAACTTTAGATCATTGTCATTCATGTGGTGCGGTGCGTGGTATATTATGTAATATATGTAATTTACAAAATAAATTATCATGTGAATTATGCGATATTAAATGTGATATTTGTAATAAATAATAAATAAAGTTCAAAAATTAAAAATAAATTAAAAGGTAATATTATAATGAGTTCCACAACAGTATTACAACTATCTCAACAAGAATCTGAAGATGTAACACAAAACGGAGTATTTAGAATTGAACTTGATACCCCACAACTTATTAGTGAAGGTGATGTGGTTTCAGTTAAATCCGTTTTCTTAGATACAACAGCGGCTGGTGCCGGCGTAATAACATTAGATAAAGATGTCGATTGTGAACTACAATGCGCCATGTATATTCAAAATTACGCATTAGACCAAAAAGCTGATTATGCTGCAGGTGAAGGCTCATTAAGATTATATCCAAATAATGTCAATCGACCACCAGATGAAGTAGGGGATAATAATTTATGGTGGCTTTCTGAAGCTACCGACCAGACTGGGGAATACTGGGAAATAAGTGGTTTTAATGTGATACCCATTAATAAAACATCTGCTACTAAAGAATTCGGTAATGCTGATATTACTTTTTCATATCTACCATTAACACCAGGGTCTGTTAAAACTTATTTTCCACTTCATGTTAAAAATCGTATTTGTAAAACATGGCAAAGACATAACCCATATACATTAAATATCCAAACACAAGGAACAGCCACAACACCTGTTTTTAAATTAGAAACTTCTCAAGATTATTTAACAGGCCAAGGTATAGAATCAATTGAATTTAGAGAATTCGAAAAAAAAATAACACCAAGTGCTGGAACTACTAATATGACACTACAAACATTCCCATTTAAATTTACTATACCACAAGGCAATTATACCCCTACAGAAATAGTATCATATATGAACGATCAAGTATCTAATATTAAAAAAGATGGATTTTGTGACGAACAATATGACGTAGGTTCAAGTCAAGCCATATCAACTAAAAAAAACTGGCCTGTTATGAGTCCATTCTTAACAACTGTATTAAAAAATAGTAGAGATTTATATTTACAAGGTCAAGCCCAAGATCCAGTCGTAGATATTGTAGGACTATTTATTAATGCTGAACCAAATCAAATCACTCAAGTCGGTGGTGTGGATGTAGATATTGCTGGGACAAAATATTTAACTTATGATATCGCAGCTATGAAAGGCAATTTTGCCGCAGGAACTGGTATCCCTAAATCCGGATATAGACCTCCAATTGATAAATATATAGGAGCAAATGAAGTCGCGTTCGGTTACGATCAAGCACAAAATAAAATAACAATTGAAACAATCCACATGCCTATATATGTTAATGATAGTTCAACTACTACGCCTACAGTTACTGTCGTTAATGATGCCGTTCCTGGTGCCGAATATAATTCTACTACTGCCCTTGCTGGTGAATATGTTAAAAAACGAGGTATAGCAACACGATATAGTGGAATTGCTTTTACAAGCATGACGCCTGATTCTTTTTGGGTAAATCAATTAGGATTTACTAATACGTGTGTTACACCGAAATATAGTGCTAAAATGAAATATCCGGACTCAACTAGTGCAGTTCCAGATCAATTTAATTCTTTTATTATAGAAGCCGAAGATGGTGTCAATATTACCGGAGCCTACCCTGGATTAGATTTAGGTGTCGTCCACCATAGTAAGAATTTTTCAACACCAGTTTTTTATGATTTTAATGGAGTTGAAGAGAATAGTGACGGCAATACTCTAATATCTACTAGTGATACAACATCAATATTTAGTAATAGAATATGGAATACGAGCTTAGCAGATCACGGATATTTCTTAATAGATGTTGCTACTAATTTTAATCAGAATTTAGTAGGAAAAGGAACAACTACATCTAATACTCAAAGTATAGTATCAAGATATTATACTGCTAATAGTTTTACAAGCGATCAAGGTGCTGGGTCTATTATTTACGAACATAGGGGTGAACCACAAATGCTTTCATCATTTGACGTAAGAGTGAGAAATCCTGATAGAACTTTTGTTGATGGCCATGTATTAGGAAATAAGAATACTGTATTTATTAATGTTGAAAAACAATTACAAGTACAGCAGCAGCAGACCAAAACTAAGACCAAGTAATAATAAATCTATTAGGATCTATTACTTTTTTTTTTTTAATATTAGGATTAGGATTAAATTTATATATATAACTTTGTTTATGATTTTTTTGTTTTATAAAATAACCTTTATCAACTAATGATAAAAAAGTTTTTCTAATAAAATATTCATGAAAAGAATCAAGAATATAGCTTATTATTCTTTTGTGAAACCCATATTTAAGGTAACCTCTATTTTCAATATGTTTCCAGGTAAAATATCCAATTACAGATTTTTCAGCATTCATTAATATTAATATATTTTTTTTTTTCATTAATAAAACATATTAATATTATATAAAAAATGCCAAGTACCGAAGTTTTGAATTCTCATACGCTTGCAGATTTAAGAAAAGAAGTTACAAAATCAAATAAAATGTTAGGTCTTATTCCATCATATTCTAAAGGTATGACGAAACCTAAACTCATTGAACTCATGTTGAAACATAAAAAACGATTCCATCATATTAAAATGAAAGAACCACGAAAAAAAAAGGAACAGATTCGAAAAAAGGCATCAGCCCAAGAAATAAAAGATAGTTTAATGATTCCAGGTAAATATAGTACATCCGATATTAAGACTGGTAAAGCATTAATTAAGAATCAACCTAAAAAAGAAAAAAAAGAACCTAAAGAACCTAAAAAAGAAAAAAAAGAACCTAAAGAACCTAAAAAAGCAAAAAAAGAACCGAAAGAACCTAAAAAAGCAAAAAAAGAACCTAAAGAAGAAGTAAAACCTAAAAAAGAAGGAAAACGAACGGCAAGTAATTGGGCGTTATATGTGAAAAAAATGGGTGGGGTAAAAGCAGCAAAAGCGGCTAAAGATGGCAAAGATGGATATTTAGCATTTAAAAAATCATTGAAATAAATATATTATTAATATAATGAATAAAATAGAATTAAAAGAATTAACATTAAAAAAATTAAAAGAAATAGCTAAAGTAAAATTAGGTAAAGGATATTCTAAATTAAATAAAAATGACTTAATTGATAGACTATGTGAAATATCATGTTGTCATGGTAGTGATGATCCCCTATGTAATGAATGCGAAGAACCACTTAAAGAAGAATTAATTGAAGAACCACTTAAAGAAGAATTAATTGAAGAAATAAAAAAAAAAGAAATTAAAATAAAGGTTAAAGAACCAATTAAAAAAAATAATTATAATACTAACAAATGGATTAAGCATTTGAAATTATTTAGAAAAAACAATCCAACTGTTAAGGGATTGTCTAGTCAAATAGTTGAAGCTAAAAAAACATATATTAAATAGTATTTAATAATATATGGGAAACATATTTGAAAAAAAAACAGATTTATATCATTCGATGTTAGAAAAGGATTTCATTGAGCGCATAGAATATTTAGAAAATAAAGTAAATGATTTAGATGGTTTTATATTAAAATTAGAAGGTAATACTCAGGCAAATTTAAAAGTGTTATCAGCTGACATCCATCAAATTCATAGAATTATGAAGAAATAATAAAACTTTTTTCTTTTAACAATTTATATAAATGGATAGTTCTGCTTATGCGATAGCTTATAATGTAATATATAATAGAATTAAAAATGATAGTAATAATAAAATAATTAAAAAAGTAATACATGAAACAAAAGTTTAAATAATTATAATTTATTAACTAGTATAAATCGTTTTTCAATCATTTTATTATAAATTTTTATTAAGTCATCTTTTTCAATATCATTTGAAAATTTATTAATAACAATTAAAATATCATTCATAGTTTTTTGCCGAGATTTAAATAGTTTATCAATATTATTGATGTAAGTTTCCATTTTAAATCTTAGGTTTTTGTATTCTTGAGATGTCTTCATTTTGGGTTATTATTGTATATATATATATTATTTAATCTTTAAGTGGAGACAAAAATAAGTTGTTTTGTATATTGACATGTTTTAAATTAATCCTACAATAAATTATCAATAGTATCTTGAATTAACATACCCCAATTTTTTCTAGCATTAAAAATCCTATATTGATTATCAATATATCTTATTTCCTTAATAGATAATTCTTTAGCCCATTTTATTTCATTTTTAACTCCATTACAAGATTTAATAACATTTTCTAAACATTCTTCATTAGTTCTATCTGTATTTATATATTTCATTTTGGGCGATTATTGTATATATATAT
>TARA_R110001592_G_scaffold60398_1_pt1 | contig 19496 bp, 29 predicted proteins | sample TARA_R110001592 | Tara Oceans TARA_R110001592 (sample SAMEA4398387) | marine metagenome | biome: Polar Biome; feature: [SRF] surface water layer (ENVO:00010504); material: water (ENVO:00002006), including particulate matter (ENVO:01000060) such as... | depth 5 m | reverse complement strand
ACAATTCACACACAATGGTTGTCTATGTAGTACCAATTGACGAACACGCTTCCATTGACGGCTGTTGTATATGTTAGCATTAACGCTTGACATACCTTTAAACTGTTTTTGTTTGTGTTCAATGTGTGTAGCTCTGGCCTTAACAGCTAACGTTGGTCTGTTGCCCTTATCTAACGTTGGCATTGCTTATGGTGTATATCAATGTAGCTACATCTTCATTAGTTATAATGCCACTCAGACGGCCTAATACAATGATCCCAGTAATTATATACATAATCATCTTAGGCCAATTGATTTGACCGGTTGGGGTATAACCATCTTCTGCTATGTTGTCTTTAATGATCTTTAAACCATTACCAAATGGTAGTGCTGGTAATATACCGGCTAATAGTTGTTTTAATAATGTTTTCATAATGTGTTGTTTATATAATTATCTAATGTTTCAATGCACGCATCTAAACCTTTACAAACTACAGCATAATAACCACGTTCGTTTAAGTCTTTTATCCATCTTTTTTGTTGTTCTGAAGGATAACATCTTTTATTTAATTTAACCTCAATAAAAAGGCCGTTGTATTTATTGTTTGGTTCACAAATTTGTAAATCAGGGAAGCCTGCTACATAACCTGTGCTTTTAGCTTTTTTTCTTTGACTATCGTATTTTTGATATTGACCACCCAAACTAGCACAATACCTAATTTTAGGGTATTTTAACTTAATGTAATTTATTAATGCTGTTTGTAGGTGTGCTTCAGTTTGCATTGTTGTATTCTTTTAATTTTTCAAGATCAATTATATCTTCTACATTGTGATACAATGCTATGCAGCTGGCATACATTTTACTGGTTCTATTTCCCATTAATGTATCTAAACCTATTCTTTCGCCTTGATCACGTTTTGATTTAAGGCTTAGCTTCCATAATTTTTCAGCTTCTTTTTTATATTTATTGATCTTTGTTTTGTTTAATGTGATCAATTTCTTTTTCCAAAAATAATCAAATATTTTATATGTTTCCCAATCACATTTTGGTTGTTGCATTGTTTTGCGTTCTTCAACGTATGGCAAAATACATTTATCAATAAACATTTGTTCAATGCTGTTGATTTCGTTTTGTGTTATTACCTTTTCTGGTTGCTTTTTTTTCATTGTGAAGTCTTTTATTTTATTGTTTTTAAACGTTTTGTAATTTAATAAAACTTTACCAAATGTAATAGAATCTAATTTTTGATACAATTCAATGTTTAATTTACCGGCACAAGCCAATCTAAATGCGTGCTTAATTTCCGATAATGTAAAATTTTTATAATTGTCTAAAATAAAACCATTCAATACAGATTCTTCCATTTCATTCAATTGATTTTCTTTTTTAACGTTGAGCAATACATATAAATAATTTAACATTTGTAATATATCAGAACCATTTTCTATGTTTTTAATTTTTAGCTCTTTGCTATAAACTAATTCCAAAGGTTCTTTGTTGATCGAAATTTGATGCTTTATTGTTTTGCTTAGTTCCATTGTTATCTCGTTTTAACCAATTTTTGGCTGTTAAATACAAACTCTTATATTTTTTGTTTCCTTTAAAATTTTGAATGTTGTCTAATGTGTCATCAATTTGTTGTTTATTATAACCGGCTTTTACTAATTTATCGTATTCAATTTGATTAATGGATAAATGAGCGAAGCTTTTATAATTTACATTTACATTTACATTATCATTTACATTAACATTTACATTAGCTATAGGTTTGCTAATTTTAGCTAATGATTTGCTAAATTTAGGTTTTTTTTTACCATTTAAAAACTTAGCATAATTAGCATCCAATTGTGGTTTTATCAAGCTAAACAAAGCATTTGTAATATCATCCAATTCGTTTTGATCTTGATTTAAAGCATAATTGCAAATGGCATCAAATAACAATGCTTTCTGATCAGATTGTAAATATTTGGTAGATTCATAAAATGATCGATAAAATATAAAACTATCTCTTTGCATTTGTTTTCTTTTTTACCGGTTTTTTACTTTGCTTTTCTACACCTTCTCGTAGCATATAAATTAAATCTGTCAAGGCATCGTATAATTGATCCACAGCTTTTTTGTTGTCTTTTAGCCAATTAGCATCCAATCTTTTTTCATATCGATTTGCAACTTTTACCAACATATTAAAATGTTGTTTGATTTCTCGTTGATGTGTCCCTTTTAGATTATACAGCTGTTCATTAAATGATTTAAATGTAGCTAATAACATTAATAGATTGATTTGTTGTTCTTTTATTTCCTTGTTCATTTTATATTTGATCAAAAATTGATATTTGGTTTTGTGCAACATCTTTCCAACAATCAGCATTAAAAGTTAAAACATCTGTATTGTAATTGCCGGCAGGTCCAATAAATTTATATGATTTCGTAATGGCTGCTCTATAACCACCTACATCGTTAGCTTTTCTCATTTTGGCAATACCTTCAGCTGTTAAATCTTCTTTGTTAGTTTCGTTGGTTAATTTCCATTTTAACGGGTTTTTATTCATTACAGAAAACAATGCTGGGTTTGATGTTTTTATATACATTGTTTTATTATCAGTTTTGTATAATTCTGCGAAATAGTCAATTATTTTGAATCCAATACCTAAACCTTGATAATCTGGTAAAACTACCACCCGTGATATTCTAAAACCATTTTGTATGTGTCCGTGAGGAAAAGGCAATATAGCTATAAAGCCTACAGGTTTATCATTCCACAACAAAACAAAACATTTGGCTGCTTTATTTAAATCTTCTGTCAAATAATGAGTGTGTTTGAATATATGCCAAGTTTCATATCTACATCGAAATATCTCCAAAACAATTTGTGGTTTTCGCCGAAGACAAGACGCTCTCTCGAGTCGCCCTTTTAATGGTGAGTAAGTCCAATCCGGTTGCAACCATTCCATTATATCGAAATGGCACGAAGCTAAAATAATTTGTTTGTTGTGTCGTCTGATATATTTTTGTAATGCGTTAGACATTGCTTTAGCTACATCACGATCAACTACCGAGGTAAATTCATCAATTAAAATAGTGTCACCAGTTTTAGCCATTCCAACTTTTAATGCTAACGTAGCTCTATATTGTTCTCCGTTCGATAGCAAATGAAAAGGCCGTAACCACGTAGGGACTGAAGACAAACCCATAGCTGATAATAAAAATGCAGCTTCTTTTGGTTCCAACCAATCAAAATTGCTGATTAATGGTTTTTTATGATCAAATTCAACGTGTGTTAATGTACCAAATTCTTTTAACAAAGTGGTTTTACCGGTACCTGATCCACCATATATAACACCAATGTTCCAATCAAAGGTTTTGCATTCATTGAAATTAATTGGTATTTTAACGCTGGTTTTTTCTTTGTTTTGAATATCAAACGCCTCATATAAATATTCTGTATATTTGTCGTTAATGATTTCGTTAGTCATTTCTATATATCTCATTTTTGTCTTTGAGTTATTGGTTAAAATTAAGCCTCTTTTATAGGGGCTTTTTTTGTACTATAAATTTAACGCCATCAATTTCAATTGATTTAACTAAATTTTTCTCGATCCAATTATATACACAAGTTGTAGTTACTCGTTGAACGTATGCATAATTTTTGACTGTTTGTAATTCAGATATATCTGTCTTCATTTTCGTAGTTTATTAATTCAATTGTTTGTTTTAATTCTTCGTTTTTTTCAATTAACCATTTTGGAATATCAATTGCCCATCTCAATGGCATTTGTTCAATAGGTAATTCATAAATCTTACAAAATTTTTTGGGTATGAATATGTAGCTTTTAAAACCTGATTGTAAAGCAATTGATTTATCAGATTCTATTCTAGGCATTCTTTGACCTTTAGAACAAGCTACACGTACATACATTTTAGCCATTAAAAAGGAAGGTCAGTTGTTTCTTTTGTTGGCTTTTCACCACTCATTATCCATTGCACCAAAACATTAGCAGTTTTAATTACAGCAGTTGGATCATTTTTACCGACCATCTCAGCTGCACATTTAACACAAACTTGTTTTACGATCAATAAATCTTTTGTTTGATTTACTGGTTGTGGTTGTGAAGTTGTTTGAGTTGTATTTGTATTCCCAGCCCATACCGGTTTAATTTTTGGGTATTGTGGGTTTTTTGCATCAATAGTATAAGCCGTTTCTTGACCTTTTACAAATTTGTTTTGAGTTTCGCTGATCGTGTTAAAATCACCAGAATCTCCATTTTCAAAATCGATAGCAAACACGTAAAACGTTTTACCATTCCAATCAAAGGTTCCATTACCTTGTACATTTTTTACAATACTTTTCTTTTCCATTTTATCTATTTTTAGGTTTAATTCTATGGTTTTCGCCCATTACCAACACCCAGTTACAATCTGTAACTAAACCTTTGGTAATTTTATTTTTGTTTTTTTTGTTCAATTTGTAAAGACGTTGGTATTCAAGCCTTTTTGCTCTGTCGGTATAAGGCATTAAAATTTTGTATTAAATCAGTTACTATTTCTTTTTTAACGTCTTCCTGCAATCCTTTTCTTTTATTGTATAATGTACCTCGTAAAGCAGGAATTTCTTTTTGTAATAACGCTCTTGTGCGTCTGATCGTTTCAAAGTGTGCAACTTTATTTTCAATTAATAAATCTAAAAATTGAATTGCTGATAATTGATCCAAATTAGCACATTGTTCGTTCCAAACAGCTGCAGCTAATAAGTTGTCATTGTTTCTATAATTGACATTTTCCAGTAACAATGCCCAGATTAAATCTTTATTGTTTAATATCTTCATCTTGTAAGTATCTTAATGCGTTTTCGTTTAGTTTTAATGCTCTATGTAAATTGTTTAATTGACCTTTGTCTTGCCGGTAAATTGTTTCTATGGCATTTAAAGTGATCAATGTAGCCAATTCCATTTTTTGACATTGTAGCGCTTCTTTAATTTTGTCTTTGTTCATAGTTGAAATTATTTTTTTGAGTATGTTACGTTTATATATCCAGTTTTAGTTTTAATTAATGGCATAACGTTTGTCTTTTAATTGTTATAGGTTAAAGGAGCACTAGGCTCCAATTAATTAAATAAATGTTTTAAATTCAACATAATAGCAGTTAATTGCTAATTCATCAGCGATATACTTTGCCCAATCCAAAGACATTGAATTTTCACTTTTAATAGTTAATGTATCATTTTTGAAAGTAATAGAATCTATATTAAATATTCTGTTTGTTCTTTTTAATGTTTCTGCTGTAAGTTTAGTTTTTAAATTTGTCATAACGTTTGTCTTTTTAGTTATTGTTAGTTTGATTCTTCAAATATACAACAATAAGCTTACAGGACAAATTTTTTTTATATTTTTTCTAAAATAGTTAGATCAAAACCATCTGGTGCTAATGCTAGCAAACGTTTCTTTGTTTTTTTTGAATTTGTAATATCTAAAATATGATCATTGTTTATATCGTAGTAATTTTCTCCTACAGCTATACACCCTTGTAATTGTGTGTGATAATTTGCTTCGTGGATCAATATATAAGACCTAAAATTTACATTTTCAACCAAAAAATGTTCTCCGTATTTTTTACTTTTACGAGGTTTAACGTTGTATTGACCAGTTGGAATACAAGATATATTTTTTGCATTGTCAAAATTTGGCAATTCAAGTGTACAACATTCAAACACACAATCCAAACCATTAAATAAAAATAGCCGGCCTAATGTTTGTTTTTTGTTTTCATTCAATCTAATTAGAACGGCCTTTTTCATTTTTTTTATATGTTAAATAAAATTTATATAATGTATATGCTATACCTATGATCAAACCGGTAACCCGTAAAATTGGTTCCAATTCAGTAAAACTCAAACCTATGGCTGCTGAATTTACAATTATGCTTTCTGTAGTGTCTTTGTCCATTTTATAATTTTTGTAGTCTTAAACGACCTCCTAATACTTGTGTTGTACTTCTATCTGCTTGTACTAATAAACTAAAATATTCTCCTGGACTTGTTGTATAAGGCGTAGATAAAGGATTTATAGCATTAGTAGTACCAGCATCTAATAAATTTGAATTAGTACTATCAAACGTGCTAGTTTTTAAATATAACGGCCTAGCTGCATTTGTGTAAACTTCATAAGCTACTAATCTATACCCGATAGGTAAGTATGTAGATGCTATACGCATTGGAGCCCTGCTATCAAATCCATTCATTACTGTATCTGATCCATCTCTAGAATATATAAAATATCTGCTAGTATCTCCTAAATCAAAATCTTGAGCCGTTAAGAAAAACCATAATTCGTCTAAATTAGGATCAAAGTAACTTCTATGGCCTATATTAGTACCAAAAAAATGGCTGTTTGTATTTGTAACAAATAAATTATTTGAATTTTTTAAATATCTAAAAGCAGATTCTCCTCCAAAATTACCTCCATCGTTAAATTGCACACTATTTGTTGGGCTTGCTGGTGTACCACCTCCGGTACTATTTACAGTAACTACACCAGTACCACCACTTGGACTAATAGTCACGTTTGTACCTGCAACTATTTGAGAAACACCACCAGAACCACCAGTAATTACGTTAGTTAAATCATTGCTTTGGATCATAATTATAGATCCAATTGGATAATCTCGTGCTAACGTTTTGGCTTTTATACTTATTTTATTACTTCCTGCAGTTTTAGCTAAATAAGTTTCTAAATATGTGAAATTACCTCCGTTATTGTCGCAGAGCATAATTTTTTGATTGATTTTTAAATCACATTTAATTGGATCAATATCAAATTCATCTCCATTATTATAAACAGCTGCAGGAATAACATTTGTAGTTTGTCCAATGCTGTTACTTTGTATTAATGCAAGAACTGGACTCGTAACATTATTTATATTTTCTCTTAAATTATTTTTTCCTGGTATTTTTGTCGGAAAACTTTCTCCTGATCCGTGACCACCTACTCCAATAGGCCCAGGATCAAATGGCGCGTCTGGATTGTTATCAACCAATTCAGTTTCATCTAATGTATCTGTATCATTGATATTTAATTTATACCAAGACCCACTCCATTGATCAGTTGCAGCTGTATATGTTCCTCCTAAAAATATCCATTGTTTAGTATTTCCATCAATATATTCTGGCATCAATAAAAATTTATGTGCTTCATAAGCAGTAGATTCTATTGTACCTTGAAATATATTTACTGGTTCTGATTGTCCTTGTAAATATTGCCTAACCAATAAACGTGTTGGTGATATTGGAGTAGTTGTACCTCCAGAAACTAAATTATACATTCCAGTAATTGGTGTATATACTCCAGAATTATCGTATGCTAATGTTTTTATTGTGTCTGATTGCCCTAAAACAGTTCCAAGTTTAACATCTCCGAGATTAAAATCTGGGTTGGTAACGCTTGGATTTTGTTGTGCCATATAAATTGCACCTTGATTAGTTTGTGAACTTGAAGCATAAGACAAAGCACAAGGATTGATCACTTGCATAGCACCACCTAATTGTGGCATACCATTTATGGACTGTGTTTGTGAAACTGGAGGATTTCCATTCCACCATTGAGCCAATGTAGTTATTATATCATCGTAAGAATCTTGTATAACAGCATTTGGTATATCATTTAAAAAAGAAATTTCTGCTTCAAATTTAAATTGTAATTCTCCGTAAAATGGTGGTTGTGGAATTTCAAGATTTGTAAAATAACCTTTTGTTATCGTTGTAGCATTTGGATAAGCATAAGTAAAAAACGCTGTATTAAAAGCAGTTTGTGCTGTTCCAATTATAATTACTCGATTGTTTGGGTCTTGAGTCCATTCAAAATCTTGAACGTTTACAGAACCTTGATCAAAGAAGGCTAAATAAATGTTACATTTTAAATAATACGATCCAGATTTAAATGTGCAAGTATATCTTGTGCTTGTAGCTAACCCTTGTGGATTGTCCGGTAAAGGTTGAAAAGGTCCTAGTGGGTTTGGCATTAAATGCTGTTGTGTTGATTGCAAATTTAAATTTAGTAACATTGATGCAGTACCACCACCAAGAAAACCAATTGTAGTTAAATTTACATAATTAGCTGAAGGATCAAATATTACTCCAGCATCGTCAAACACAAAATTAGCACGAACAGAATTTAATTCTGGGTCAAATGTATGTGTACCTCCAGCCAATACACGAGCATTAATTAAGCCTAAATCATTATTATCTACAAGTACACCATTATAAACACTTGAGTTGTAAGTTAATGGAGTTGTAGTTGTTGGATCTAAATATATCCATTCTGGGTGGTTGTATTTATATGTATTATCTTGGATAACTCTATATTGACCAGCACTAAAAAAAACTCGGCAAGACATTGCTTTATAAACACCACGAATTTCTGAATAAATATCTCTTATTATATTTGGAAAATCTACTGGGCTATCTACAAAAGCTTGCCTATTATAAAACGTTTCTTGTGCTGGGTCATTAGATGAAGACGGCACTCCAGCCGATTGATTATTGTACCAATTAAAAGCAAAATTCCATTTATTAATTGGAAAAACTTCAGCAATATCATATTTATCTTTAAATACTCGTAATGGATATCTAAGATCTTTAAAATTTTGAGCTGGATTTATATTAGATATTTGCGTGTATTTATCAATAACTACATCTAACGAATCTGTAGCCCGTATTTTTATTGTATATGGATAAGAAACATCTTCGTAGTTATCAAAACCTGGTTCAATCCAACCACCCCAATAAACATCTCCAGAACCATTTTTTTTAATTCTTATATACCAATTACCTCGTGAAGATTGCAATACATTTTTTACAAAATCTCGTTCTGCATTTGATTGTATTATAAAACCAAAAGTTAAAGTGGAAGGCATTAATTCAGACAAACGTAAATTATTACCTTGATCCCATTTTATTTTAAAACCTTCACTTGTTAAATCAAAATCAATATCAGTTCCAGTGTTATCTAATTTAGAACGTATTTCTAAAATATACGTTTGATCGTAATTAGTAACAAAATTGCTTGAGTAATGTAATTGGCCCATATTTAAGAATTTACTCCGTTTCTACGTTTGTTTTCTCTATTGAATACCAACATTAAATCAGAACCACTAATACGTACATCTGGAATATTAGATCCACCAGCTAAATTGTTGTTTGGTATAACAGTTCCAGATTGTCCTGGCATAAACATTTCAGGTCCAGATTCACCAACCATATAAGGTTGTCCTGCAATTACACCACCACCACCAGCTCGACCGGTTAATGATAAGGATAATATATCTTTAAATTTTGTAGCACCACCAACGGGAGCCATTCCTGGTATTAATGCAAATAAAGCTGCTAATATGGCTGCTTTCACAATCATAGCACCAATTTGTTTTAATAAACTGGCAAATATTTGTTTCATCGATGCGAAGAAATTTTCTCCTGACACTACAGCATCAGCTAAACCACCGGCAAAATCTTGAGCCATTGCTTGTCCAAATTCTTTCGTAGCAGCTGTTAATGATTTCATTTTACCAACAACTCCACCTTCTTCGCCAGAATCTGAAGACGAACTACTATCTTCTCCTCCACCACTGGAAGAACTTTCTTCTTCGCCACTTCCACCAGATAAACCAATTGCTTTACCTAATCCTAACAATGCTGATTTAGCTTTATTAGCTCCAGATTTCATAGCATCACTAAATGAACCAAATTCTGCAGTTATTATTGGTACTGTGCCTTTTAAATTTTCAAGGCTTTCTTTCATATTACTGAAAGGATTTGCAACTTGTTCTTTACCTAATAAAGATCTTAATTTGTTATAAGCATCAATACCTTTTTCAAATGGTGTAAGTAGCATTTTACCAATTTCAAGAAAAGCATTACCCAAACTAACTGCCATCATTTTACCAATTTGCCCAAATATTTCTAAATTATCTGATACATATAACACAGCAGCTGCTAAGGCAGCTATGGCTGCTATAATAAGAATGATTGGAGCGTATGCAGCCAACCAAGCTGCGACTGCTTGTATTTTAAATAGTTTTATGGTTGTTATTAATGTAGTTATTCCACCTGATACCAAAGCAATTGCACCAGTAAATAAACCAATTGTATATATAACTGGGCCTATAGCTGCAGCTACTAAACCAGCTGTTACTATGATCACTTTCATATCGTCATCTAATGAAGTCCATTTTGTGATCATTTCATTTACAAAACCAATTATTTTTTTCAATACTGGAATTAAAACTTCTCCAAACTCAATTGCTAAACCTTCGGTTGCTGATCCTAATTTGATCATTGCTCCAGTAAAACCTTTCATTTGTTCGTCTGCTACTTTTTTAGCAGTACCACCTGAATTTTCTAAATCCAAAGTTAAATCACGTAAACCAGTTGATCCTTCTTTTAACATTGCAAGCATACCTGGGCCGGCAATTTTCTTAAAAGATTCCATAATTTCGCTGGTTGATAAACCTTTGGATTCTAATTGTTCCATTTGATCAGCTAACGGGATCATATTCCCAGCTGCATCGTAAACCGACAAACCGAGTTTGGTGCTTTCTTCGTCTAATTTTACTAATATATTTTTTAACGTAGTACCTGCTCGGCCTCCTTGAATACCTGCGTTAGATAATAAACCAATAGCTGCAGTAGTTTCCTCAATTGATATACCAAAACCTGACGCAACAGGAGCTACCTCAGCCATTGCATCTCCTAATTGTAATAAATCAGTATTGGTTGACGTGAAACCTGCCGCTAAAACGTCAGTAAATTGTCCAAGTTGTTCTGCTTCGGCACCAAAACCTGATATAATATTGGAAGCAATATCAGCTGCAGCTGCTAAATCTAAATTACCGGCAGCTGCTAGATCTAAAGTAGCTGGCATTGCAGCCATAATTTGATCAGTTTCAAAACCAGCCATACCTAAGAAAGACATTGCTTCGGCAGCTTGTCCAGCAGAATATTGTGTAGTCCTTCCAAGCATTTTAGCTTGATTAGACATTTCTTTAAAGTCGGCAGAAGTTCCAGTTGTTACTGCTCTAACTTTATTCATTGATTTTTCAAAACCGGCAGCTGCTGAAACAGCCCCAGTTGCCAATGCAGCTAATGGAGCTGTAATTCCTAAAGATAATGTTTTACCGGTGCTTTTTAATTTGGCTGCAGTTTGTTTAAATTGCCTGGTGACTTTTTTCATTTTGGACTCAAAGTCCTTTATATCTGCACCAAGACGTATGTTTACATTTTTAGCCATTTTTCAATTTTTTAGAACGTTGTGCTATATATTGCAATCGTTCGTTTGACATTTTGCTTGGTTTCACGTTATCATTATCCCAATCAAAAGGCCACAATTTTTCTGGTTTTATACCTTTGCCATTTTTAGTATGTGGTGCTATCAATGTAGACGCTAACATTCTAAATTTATGCCAAGAATTCTGATCATCTAATTTTCGTAATTTTTCAAAACCTATTAAAGTGTTTTCAAATTCACGAGGAGTTAAATCATCTAATTGATCTGGAGTAAGGCCAAGCCAACCAAAAGCTACAGCTTCCAAGTCGTCAAAATCAGAAACGGGTTTGCTATTGGTTACTTCGCCTTTTTTTTTCCAACATTAGCTTTGTTGCTGGATAAACTTTTGCTAAATACAGCTATTACTTTTTCCATTGCAGCTTGATCTTCGTCTAAAATATCTGCTACATCGTCTAAAGTTAAATCAAAACCAATTTTTTGAACTCGAGCACCATCTTTTAAACCAGCCCAAACCAAAGCTATTGCTTGTGTCATAGTAATATCTTCACCAAGTTTTCCTAGTTCACCAATTGTAATTCCGGTAACATCTGAAAAGTGTCGCAAAGCTGCAAAACCATATTTAACTGGATAGTCTTTTCCGTTAATGAATATTGGAACTGCTTGCATTAAACAGCAGTTTGTACTAATTCACCAGAACCAGATAAAGAAATTGAATAACTTGCTTGGTCTTCAGTTCCAGCATTTACACTTAATGAAGTTACAAATGCGTTACCTGAATAATAAACATTGTTATCTCCAGCCGAACCACCTACAGAAGATAATTCTACAAAAACTGACGTTCTACCCAATGTAGCATCTCCTATATGATTCCAAAAATCTTGGAATGTTTTACGAGCATCCGGTGTTGTAAATTCTTCATTTTGGTATAATGCTTCTGAAGATATACTCCAAGATCTTAAACCACCAATAATTTGTTTCCAACCACCAGACGATTTATTAGTCTGATCAATTTCATCCATTGAAATTTCTAGCGAGCACGTTGTCGCTGAAGCTACTATAACTTCGTTTGTGTTATCGGTTCCAACTTTTATTATTAAGTCGGTTCCATTCATTAACCCTGTTGCCATTTTTTTTTGTTTTTATGTTTGCAATTTAATTAAATTTTTTAATTATAACAATACCCTAGACTCAAAGCTAATTAATTTGCTATAATATTTTCTTTGTTTATTATAATCTTCTTGATAACCATCAAGGTTAAATCCATTTACTTTGATATTATTGAATGTACCATTAACTTCTTGTAATGCTCGAGTTACAGCATCAGCCATAATTACACTTTGAGAATAATCTCGGTGTATGCATTCAATTGTAAAATTAACATTGTACAATGGTGCAGTTTCAATTCTATATAAACGTTTTACATTTACGGGACTGCAAGAGTTTATTTTATACGTACAACCAATAGCTGGATCATTTTGATCTAACATTGGATAAGGTTGTATTTTATTCGCATTCATTCCAGCAATAGATAGCAAATTGCCATTATTTATTAAAATATTAAATATTGCTTTTCCTATTTGTATGCCGGCTGTATTACTCATTTTCTAAGTTTTGCTAATTTTTTTTCTAATAAACCTATAACAAGTTTTTCAAGTTCGTTTTGTGTTTTAGTTTTATTATTCATAAATACATTATATATATCTCGTGATCCATCAAAAGTTACATCGTATTCCTTGTTACCAACTTCAACTAAATGAGCGTGGAAGCCTTTATAAGGTTCATAATATCTAGGTCCAATTAATACAGCAGGCCTTCCTTTTTTAGTTTTTATTCCACGTATAACTCCAAATGATTTAGATAAATTACCAGTTTTGTATGGTACTTCTTTTTTTAAATCAGCAATTATTGGTTTTGCTAAATGCCTTAAACCTTGCTTTATTTGGCTATCTTTTATAGCATTTTGACCTAAATCTTTTAATAATCTGGCTAATTCAATATCTCCTTCTAACGTTGCTTTGATCATTAATTTTCTGCTGTGTGAGCTTTAAAAACCACAATTTGTTGATTACCTAAACCTTTAAACTCAATGCTTGAAATATAAAAAACATCTGATTGAATTGTAATGCTATCCAAATGATTTAAAACTTTGGTTAACGAAGAATATCTATAATGTAATTCTACATTTTTAACTAAATTTAAAACACCATCGTCTATACGTTCTTCTCCAGCTAACCATTTAACTTTTGCAAACCTGTTAATTGATGTAGTTACATTATTTTCTAAATCTCCATAGTCGCTTGCTTGACTATAATTTTTTATATTTAAAGTTGTCCGGTGTCTAAATTCTCCTGGGTTCATATTACCAAATATAATTTTTATATTGTGTGATTATTGATTTATACCCCAATGGCATTTCATTAACACGTAAAAAACTAACTGGGCTTCTATTGTCGTAATAGTGTTGTATAAGCATAAGCATTGCTATTCTCAAAGGTTTAATGCTGTCAGTTTCTGGTACTAAAGTATATTTTATTTTAATAGCATCTAACCTATCATATAAATTAAATGTATTAATAAATTCGATTTTGATCAAACCCATATTTTCTACAACTCTATAATCAGTGTTTTCTGTCAAGGTTGTTAAAACATTTGATCCATTATAATATTGAACTACTATTTTATCAGCTGACGTTGTTACAACTTGCCCAAAATATTTTAATGTTAAAAAACTAGATCTAACTGGTATTGAATTATCAATTCTACCCCAAAATCTAAATTTTTCAACAAATGATTGTTTGACTACAACTTGAGCAGTATCACGTAAAACCTGGATTCTTGCAATTGCAATTAATTGATCAATATAATTATCATCTTCAGTAAAATCTACTTTTAAATAATCTTTTGCTTCTTGTCGGCTGATTAATTCAGTACCAGTAAAAGCAGTTAATTCAGCGTTTCTCATTTGTTTAAATAAAAAAAGGGGCAGGAATAAACCTACCCCCTTATGAATAAAATGCTTATAATTAAGCTACTGTAAATTTAGCTAATGAAGCTGCTGTAGCTGTTGTGTGTGCAGCTTTTCCGTCAACCAATGAAACAATAACCAAACGTGATAACCCTTTGTGAGCGTCAGTATATCTATCTGATATAACGTCTAAACCACCAAACGTTGCTAAGTGTACATCTGAGAAGTCACCAAACAACATTGATTCATCTAATAACGTTGCACCAACTTGTCCAAGTTGAGATGTAACGTGATAAGGGTAACCATTAGCTTGTTTTTGTGCAAAATCAGCAAACGCAGAAACAAAATCTACACCAGCTTCGGCTTTGATAGCTGCTAATGCTCCTGGATTGAATATATAACTAAAACGACCAGATGCTGGGTTGAAATTTTTAGTTAAAATATTGTTCTCAGCATTAAATAATATTTCTTTTGTTACTGCACCGGCTGTTCCAGGTGTTGCATCAGCAGTAAAAAATATACTATCAGGTCCATTTGTTGTATTTGCACCACCAGATAATAAAGCACCTTCCCAAGCAGCTGCAATTGATCGAGCCATATTACGTTGTAGAGCTGCTTCAGCAGAATTGTTTTGTGTCATCATTTCAGCTGACATTTGAACAACAGAAATTAATTTGTGTGGTTGTAATGTAATTGAATTAATTGAACCTGCTGGTTGTTGTCCACCTACTGGATCAGAACCTGCTTCATTAACAAAACCAGAATCTATTCCAGATATGATTGGGAATTTTCTGTCAGCTGATATACCTGAATAAAAATTTGCTCCTGCTTGAACTAAAACTGAATTTGCTTGTAATTGATCAATAAATGATCCCGTGTCAGTTGAGTTAACTTGAGCTGCAGCTGCTGGTAAAGCAGCACGTTGCTCTAATACAATTGAAGGAATACCTACTCCACGAAATAAACGTGTTTTGTTTTCGCTTGTTGCTTCGCTGTGCATTTCACGAACTAAACCTTCCATTTGACCAGAATAAGCAGCTTGAGCTGCAGCTGTAAAACTAAAACGTTTTAAATCTTTATCGGTTTTACCAACATTTTGCACGCCCATTGTAACTGGCACTACAGGAGTTTTAGATAATTGCATAGATCGTTCTAAACGTTCAACTCTTTGAGTCATATCGTTAGCAGTTTTTTCTGCTTCGTTCCAAGCGTTTGTTTCATCAGTTGAAAGATTTCTATCTTCAGCTTCAGCGTTTTCAATTAAATTTTGCATTGATGCTAAGGCTTCGTTTTTAGCATCTCGAAGTTGTTTTACTGTTTTTTTCACTTTTTTAATTTTAAAAGTTTGTATTTTAATTTATTTAAATTGGTGTTTTGTGGCTTTTCTGATCGATATAAATTTAATGATCTTACAGCTGCAGTTGTTTCATTGTACGCCGGCCTAGTTACCAAACTAACATCAATTAGTTTTTTAACTTCCTTGACTTCACGAACAAAACCACGTTCACTTTCTTCCCATTTATCTCTATCTACTATAAACCCAAAACTCATTTTAGATATATCTCCCCTTTTCATAAGTTCAATAGTATCATTTGCTTGTTGTGTGTTTGGCATTCTAATTTCTGAAACTAAACCACGTTCATCTACTGAAAGCTTCAAAGTTCCGGAAGTGGTTCTACCAAACACTATATTGTTATCGTGATTTAATAAAGCAACCACATCGTTATTTAATACATTATCAAAAGCTGATCTGTTTATTTTTTCTTTAAACCCACCTAAATTTTCAGACAAACTATCAAATACAGCTGCATAACCACGAACTATAACTCCATCAGCAGTAGATTCTGCTCTTAGTTCTGAACATTCAAATTCTCTAGTTTCTACACATTCAAAAAATGGTTCTTTATTTTTCTTCTGTTTCATCTATTTCAATTTTTTCTTTTTTAACCTTTAATTCTTTAGGTTTGTCTTTTGTGTTTAACATATTCATTGGCACGTAGTGAGCATCTCCATTTTTCACATTATTTAAATTTTCTCTTTCTCTTATTTCATTTGGAGAAATAGCACCAACCGAAAATAATTTAGCATAATATTCTGATCGTGATTTACTATCTCCTCTTAACAATGCGTTTGTATTAAATTCAAAATAAGTTAATTGCTTTTGAGATTCTGAAATTAATTTTTTGTCCAATTCTTGTTCAATTTTCATTAAAATTGGATCAATACAATATTGTACAAATTCAATAGATTGTGCTTCAATGTTTGAAAAAGTTGCTCTTTCAAGATCACCAAGCAAATGTGGTGGTACCCTAAAAATTCTGCTTATTTCCAATATACTAAATTTACGAGTAGATAGAAATTGTGCTTCATCAGGTCGTAATTGAATAGGCTTGTAATCCATTCCTTCCTCCAAGACGGCCGTCTTAAACGTTCCAGCATAACCTGTGTGATACGTACTTTGCCATTGTGAAGATAAAGCTTGCATAGCATCAGATCCAAGTTGTCCTGGGTGCTTTAAAACACCTGAAATTTTACCTCCAGATTCAAAGAAATTTTTACCATACGTTTGTGCTGATATACCAAGCGCTATATTATCACGAGCATAAGACAATCTTGATTGACCTATAAACCCATCCAAAGTCATATCTGGAATGTGTAATATATCTGAAGCATCGTATTCTTCTTTATTCCGTACTACATAAGTAACCCTTGAATTATTTACTTTGATCACTACATCGTCTGGGTGGATAAATATCAATGCTTCACATTCTCCTAATTTATCACGTTGAATAAATGCATAACAATTACCATACAACAATAAAGAAGTGATCATAACATCAAAAAAAACGTATTTAGTTTGGTTTGGGTTTGGTTCTTTATGAATTAAATATTGTAATTTACTATTTTTATTTACTTGTCTACCATCAGAACTTTTAATATAATAATTTAATGGTAATTGAGCTATTGTTTCTGCTATAACTCGAACAGCTGCAAACACAGCAGAAAAAGTAAGTGCAGTATCTGGAGTAACTAAAACCTGTTTTGGGTCTAAATTTAAGCCCATTCTATAATCAACATAGTTACGTTGTTCAGGTTGTTTTGATGTATTGTTTCTTTTGAGAAAGTCAAAAAATGCCATTAGTTATTCTTTTTTTGCAATTTATAATTTATTTTTGTATAATCAAACACCTATTATATAGTAAAAAAACCTTTATTATCTCGGGTATATTTACTTACAACTGGTGCTTCTGAAAATATTTCTTCTCCTATTGCCATACACATTGCCATTATAGTATCAATTTTATCTGAGCTTTTTGCTTTATTTGGTTTAATATTTCCGGCAGGATCAATTTCTAATTGTACGTTTGAAAATTGCCACCTGATCAAAGGATCATTAAAATATATTAAATCTTGTGTCAAGACTTTTGCTTCAATTTCTTTAGCAGCTGGGCTTAATGATTTGTACCCCATACCAAACGCTGACATTTTCACGCCATTTTCAATACATTCAATAACCAATTGAGAAGAGTTCCACCTATCAAATGCTATGGATTGAACTTTATACTTTTCGTAAACTTCAAAAATTTTAGCTTTAACGTAGTTATAATCTGTAACGTTTCCAGGGGTAACTTCCAAATGATCAGCCCACTCCATATAATTTACTCCATCTTTACCACCGGTTCTACCTTCAAATTTATCTTCTGGAATAAAAGTCCAATGTTTAAAAATTATTTTTTCACCAATACGCCAGCATAACACTAAAGATGTTAAATCACGAACTGAAGCTAAATCTAAACCACCATAACAAGGTGTATTTAAAAGCATTTCCTCGTTTATTGTGCCATTACAATTGACTACATCTAGATCATTGATCCACCGAGTTTCTGAAGTAGTCCATTGATTTAAATGTAAACGCCGAAATATGTTTTCATAACTTGGTTGATTGGAAGCTTTTAATGCTTCACGTTTCATATAATCTTCTTTTAACGAAACACCTAAACCTGGGTTTGCTTTAGCCCAAGTTTGTGGGTCTTGTATATCGTCTTCGTGATCAGCTTCAAATATTACAGGCAAAAATTGTTCGTCAACTATTATACCATCTCTAACATCACACGCATAAGAATACATTTTATAACAAGGAGAATATTTATCAAAACCTGCTGTAGTAATAGCTATAGCCATTGGTTGCTTTCGAGCTCCGGTGCTCGTTTCTAATACTTGCCAAAGGTTTTCAGTACCATCGTCTCTCATTCCGTGAAGCTCATCGTATATAAAACCAGCAGAATTAAAGCCGTGTTTGGTTGCAGTATCACGTGAAATAGCTTTATAAAATGATCCTTGCGAATTGTAAACAATACTTTTTTTAAATATATCTACATATTTACCAAGATTTGGGTTGTTTTCAATCATTGATTTAGCACACTCGAATACCAAAGAAGCTTGATCACGATCATTGGCTGCCGAGTAATATTCTCCACCAAATTCTTGATCAATGTATAATAACGTTAAAATTATAGCTGCAGCCAATGTAGATTTACCATTTTTACGTGGTAAGAATATAAAACTTGTCCTAAATTTACGTGTACCATCTTCATTTTTCCAACCAAATAATGGTTTTATAATTTGATCTTTTTGATATTCCTGTAATATAAAAGGCGTTTTAGCAAGCTCTCCTTTTGTGTGTGTAAGGTATGTTTCTATGAATTTTACAGCATTATTGCCGGCTTTCTCATCGTAGTAATAACTCATAATTTAAATGTATTGTCTATTATTTCTGGTTGAGAAATTCTGGTTCTTGCTGAAGGAGTTAGTCCAAATTGACAAGCAATTTTTAATGCTTTATTTAAACTATCGTTAGCAATTCTTTGTTCTGGTTTTAAATTTCGTTTTGTTAGTTGTCCATCTTCATTAAAAAACTCATCAATTCTACCACCGGTTTTTAATTTGTTTTCCATTTCAAAATACAAGCCCATTTCATTAGCATATGCTGTTATTAATGCAAGATCTACTAAATGAAGCATTTTTTTACTAAATAACTCGGCACAAATTATAGAATATTCTCGTTCTCCGTATTCAGATAAATTATATGGTGGGTCTGGAATATTTGCTAAATTAGCTACTTGCATCTCGTTTGGATTTATTCTGCAAGGCTGATCAGTTCCAGCCATTTCTTTGAGTCTAGTCGGCTTCTTTGGCCTACCTTTTGCCATAGTTCTTTGGTTTTTAAAGACTTAAGTCTTCGTTAGTAAACATCTCAATTTTGCACGAGCACACGAACT
>TARA_R110001592_G_scaffold363348_1_pt1 | contig 19507 bp, 19 predicted proteins | sample TARA_R110001592 | Tara Oceans TARA_R110001592 (sample SAMEA4398387) | marine metagenome | biome: Polar Biome; feature: [SRF] surface water layer (ENVO:00010504); material: water (ENVO:00002006), including particulate matter (ENVO:01000060) such as... | depth 5 m | reverse complement strand
ATGGTATTTTTACTTGTCTTTTAACAAGGCTAAAGTATACGGTTACCGATATGGTAACACAAGAGCTTTGTTACGCAGTGGCTTATTTTGATGTCTCATTAAACGTTCATTTCTTAAAAATGGAAAAGAATCATAAAAATCCAGGCGATGAATTAAAGCGCTTATTTTCTCTGTAAATCTAGCGATTAAGATCTTTTAGAAAAAGCTCAAACGACTCCGGACGATGCAGATGGAAGCCTTGAGCATATTCAACGCCCATCTGCTGCAGATATTCAAGTGCCTGCTGATCTTCAACAAACTCAGCGACAATCGATTTCCCGAGTGTCTGTCCGATATCCGTAATTGCTCTTACCATGGATCTATCAATTTTATTTCGTGAAATATGCTGGACAAAGACACCATCAATCTTGAGATACTCCACCTCTAGCTGTTTCAGATAAGCAAAAGAAGAGAGCCCAGAGCCAAAATCATCCAAGGCAAAGCTACTCCCAACGTTTCTTAGACGAGCCATAAACTGCCGCACTTCCATTAAATTACTAATCGCCGCCGTTTCAGTAATTTCAAAACAAATCTTATGCGCAGGAACCTGATATTGTTGCAATAAATCCAACGTGAAATCAGTAAAGTCTGTATGGTCAAAAGACCGACCCGAAATATTGATATGACAAACATCTAGCGCATTCATCTCTCTCGGGTGGGATTGAAAATATTTACATACTCGCTCTATGACCCAGCGATCAACTAAATGCGCCAGCCCAAAACGCTCAGCAGACGGTAAAAATGCCCCTGGCGGAATCACCTCGCCACGCTCTCCTCTCATGCGCAATAAGACTTCAATACGATTTTCAGGCTGATCGGAAATTTGAACAATTTTTTGAACATCAAGAAATAATAAATCCGTGTTAAGAGCATGCCGGATGCGTTCCAACCACTCCATTTGTATACGCCGTGCAGCTAACTCTTGATCACCTTCATAAGCTAAGAGCACACGATTTCGTCCATGCTCCTTTGCCATTTGGCAAGCAGAGTCAGCGGCCTGAAGTAAGTCAGAAACATCACCACTTGAGGCGCTTATTGGAACAATACCAACACTACAACCAATACTGTAACTTTTCCCCTCCCAGGAAAATGGCGTTTCTACCAAACTTTGACGCAGAGCTTCAGCAATTTTAACCGCCTCATCTGGCTCACAACATTCCAATATTAAGCCAAATTCATCACCGCCTAACCTGGCTAACAAATCGCCTTTTCGTAAATGGCCCATTAATAGTTGAGATACTTGCTGTAATAACTGATCACCCACCAAATGACCCGATGTATCATTAACAATTTTGAATTGGTCTAAATCGATAAAACAAAGGCCGTGAACAAAGTTTTCACTTCGTGCTCGTAATAATGATTCCGTCAAATAACCTTCAAAGGCTCGTCGATTAATCAGCCCCGTTAAGTCATCGTGTCGTGCTTGATAACTTAACTCTTCTGACAAGCGATGCTGTTCGGAAACATCTTCAATAATACCGATAAAATGCGTTGAGTAAGGACGTACCTCAAAGGATGACATGGTAATTTTAGTCCAGACGACACTACCATCACCGCAACACAAACGTTGCTTAAGACAAAGGTTATCCTTTTCCCCTTTCTCCAAAGCAATACGATCGTCAACCCCCACATAACGATCTTCGGGGAAAATAAGCTCGTTATACTCCAATGATAACAACGCTTCTCTTGGGTATTTTAGAATGTTGCAAAGCGCATCATTAGCTTCGAGAATATTACCCTTATCATCCACTTGGGCTATTCCCATAGCAGCTTGCTCAAAGGTTTTTCTGAATTTTTTCTCAGAACGTCGAATAGCGGCCGTTAGTTTCACAATCAATAGCGCAGCAATACCACTTAAGAGCACGAAAAAAACGACTGAAGCAATTATTAGAATATTCACCAAAGTTCGACTAGCTGAATTCATTGCATTTCGAAATTTGACGGCCTTATCGGCTAATTCATGATTAATATGATCAAGTTCTTTCTGTAATTCAGCGAGTATTGCAGTGTTTTCACTCTTCTGTTGCCAAGCAAGCTCTAAGTCATCTATAACCTGGCCTAATTTCAATAACCAGATATCTGTTTCTTGCCAGGCTTCAATCGCATTTCGAATATAGGGTGCATGTTGAAAGGCCTTAAACAGCCAGATCATGCGTTCAGCGTCATCAGGATGATTTCCGCCTTGAAGCAAGCCTTGACGCGCTATTTCATAATCAAACTGGCCCTGTTCCATTTGCTGTCTTGCACGTAAGTCACCTAAAGGAACTTGATACCAGTTTCGCGCTTGAACCAAGATAGAAGGGTCACCGGTGCTTGCATAGAGTTCACTTTGGCGGACAGTTTCCAGTTGCCCTCGAGACCACAAGCTTAATCCCGAAAGATAAGCGGACACGCCAGACTGAATCTGGATCACCATAATCGTAAAGAAGATTGCAACCAGACTAAGACTAAATAAAGAAGCCACAATAGTTCTGAATTTATTACGATTCGGAACGCCTTTGTGTTTTGAATTAGTAGACATTAACTGATACCCATTATTGATTCAAAAGTCCGTTCAAGAATAATCTTAAAGAATATGCAGCTCATTTAGGCTGTACTATCAAACAAAAAATAATGGCACAAGCGAATATAAAATATTCGCCATATTAGTATAGTGGTATGAATCAGTACACCAGAAAGCGCTGACTTATTCTCACTCGGCTTTTATTGCCTAAAGTATTTTTTAGGCTTTTAATCTCTCTGTATACGGCGGCCAACCAAGCGGCTTACCAGCCAATAAATGCAAATGAATATGGTAAACAGACTGGCCGCCATATTCATTACAGTTCATCACCACTCGATAGCCATCTTCGGCAAAGCCTTGCTCTGCGGCGAGTTTTTTGGCCACCCAGAATAAATGCCCTAGCAAAGGTTTGTCTTCCTCAGTCATATCGTTAATCGTGGCGATCGGCTTTTTTGGGATAATCAAACAATGCACTGGGGCTTGCGCTTGAATATCATTAAAAGCCAAACTGAGATCGTCTTCATAAATAATATCAGCGGGGATTTCTCGATTAATTATTTTTGTAAATATGGTGTCTGACATAAGTCATCCCTTTCTATTAATTAAAAATTATAACAATGGTAAAGCTGCCATTAAGCCTTAGCGAGTTTCGGTAAATCGCCGGAAGCGCCGATGGCATATTTCATCACATTATTTTTGGCAAAGCCGGCATTATTCGCCAGACCTAAACCAATATTGCGCAAAATTCTCAATGGCAGTAGCTTATTGCTAAAGCCATAGTAAAAGGCATCCATGGCCGTCATCATAATTTGGTTTTCAGTGCGCCGGGCTTTTTGGTAACGCTTAAGAACACGTTCTGAAGCAATATCTTCATTGTTCATATTGGCTTGAATAAGTACTTCAATTAACACCGCAGCATCGAGTATGCCTAAATTGACGCCTTGGCCAGCAAGTGGATTAATAGTATGTGCTGCATCACCCGCGAGCGCCACACCTTGCTTGATATAAGCAAGCGCATGGGAACGAAACAGCGGAAAGCTTGCCCGCTCTTCTATACTCAATAATGGCGGTAAGGTATCTGGGTATTCTCGCTGAAAATAACGAAGCAATTCATCATCACTGAAGGCTTTCATACGTGAAATGCTTTCAGGCGAGTCGTACCATACCAAAGATGCGTAATGGTTTTCAGCCACATCACTGAGCGGCAAAAAGGCAATCGGCCCGTGCGGGGTAAATGACTGCCAGGTAATATCTTCTTGAGCCCCATGATAACGAACCGTACAGACAAATGCCTGCTGCTCATATTGCTCACGAGTTTGACCAATGCCTGCCTGAATACGCACTTCTGACTGCGCGCCTTCAGCACCAATCACCAAGCGGGCGGTGATCTCACCTTGCTTGGATAAGACGATTTTTTTCTTGGTACTTTGAAGATCCATCGACACAATGTCATCTGGACAAAAAACGCTTAAACTGCCTAAACTCTCAATTTGCTCATGCAAAGCCAAATGGACGATGTCATTTTCAATAATATGCCCTAAATGTGTCTGACCAATAGCCTCTGCATTAAATTCTGTTCTCGCCCAGTTTGAGATATCCGGTAATTTAGCAGCTAAACCCTCTTTGGCAGGCATTTCATTCACCGCTAGGCGTCGATAAGGGCAGCTTCGTTTTGACGTGATATGCTGCCAAACACCAACATGCTTTAGTACCTGCTCGCTGGCAAAACTAATCGCAGAAACCCGGATATGTGGGCGCTCATTTTCAAGATAAGGCTTGGCTTTTTGTTGGTCAATTACGGCGACTTTTAAATTTGACCGTGCCAAACCACAAGCGATGGTCGCACCGACCATACCGGCGCCAACAATTACGACATCAAATTCACTACTCATTAAGGTCACTCTTTGTTATAAATTAGCTTTATTATGCTAGATGTTCGCATAAAACACGATCTCATCGTATTAACTTTTCACATGAGGATAAACATGCACAATCACCGCTCATTACGATTTCAATATATAGGCTTGGTTTTTTTAATCTTTTGTTTGGTACTGACTTCGCATGCTTTTGCCAATGGTTTTCCTGCTCGTAGCATTGAAGGCCAGCTTCAACCCTCATTAGCCCCGATTATTGAGAAAACCGCACCTGCGGTGGTAAACATTGCGACATATACAGTTCAGAAACGCTTCAACCCGTTATTACAATCACCGTTCTTCAGACATTTTTTTTCTTTCCCGGATGACCTTGAAGAAACCCGGCGCCTTCAAAGTGCGGGATCCGGTGTAATTGTCGATGCTCAAAAAGGCTATGTGCTAAGCAACCATCATGTTATTGCCGACTCAAATGATATCGAAGTCAAACTACAAGATGGTCGTCGTTTAAAAGCGACTTTAATTGGCTCTGATGAAAAAGTCGATATCGCACTTTTACAAATTCCTGCCAATAAGCTTTCAGCGCTTGAAGTTGCCGATTCAGACTCCTTAAGGGTGGGAGATTTTGTCTTGGCTATAGGCAACCCTTTTGGCTTGGGACAAACCGTTACCAGTGGCATCGTCAGTGCTCTGGGTAGAAATGGCTTGGGTATTCAAGGCTATGAAGATTTTATTCAAACGGATGCATCCATTAATCCAGGTAATTCTGGCGGCGCCCTAATTGATTTAAATGGCCGTTTAGTCGGCATTAATTCTGCCATTATCGCGCCAGCAGGCGGGAATGTCGGCATTGGCTTTGCGATTCCGACGGCTGTTACTCAATCGATTATGAAGCAGCTCATCGATTATGGAAAAGTTCGACGTGGAGGTATTGGCGCGCGTTTCCAGGATTTAAGCCCTGATCTCGCGGAAGCGTTTGCGCTCTCAAATAATCAAGCAACCTATCAAGGAGCTCTCATTGCCAGTATTTTACCAAATAGTCCGGCAGAAAAAGCAGGCTTAAGAACGGGTGATATTGTCATTTTAGCCGGTTCTCGTCATATTACCAATGCTGTTGATATTCAAAACCGCATCGGGCTTTCAGTTATTGGGGAAAATTTACCCATCACACTTATTCGACAAGGAAAAGAATTATCCACGTTGGTTTTGATTAGCCCAATCCCAATTCCAGAATCTTCCGGCGAACTGATTTCACCTTATTTATCTGGCACACAATTAATCGATTTAATTCCTAGCGATCAAGAAGAATCTGTCGGCATTCATATTAAATCCATAAAGAAAAATTCAAGCGCTGCCCAAATAGGTTTTGAAGAAGGGGATATTATTTTTGGTGTGAACAGAACACGCGTTCATAGTATCGACGAGCTGAAAACCTACTTAAACCGACGCCAAGCTCAGGCCTTTAAAATACGCCGTGGCTATGAAGATTTCATACTGTATATACGATAAGAAGATCAGACTTAGATAATCTTTGGGTAGCCGTTCAGGCCGCCTGCTTGACGACCCAGAGATTAGAAAGCTAAATGGCCTCTTAAGAAGCTTTCTTGCGTATTAACCAACTTGGTTTTTTCACGCCTATTTTTGCGAAGCCTTCATTCAGTGTCATCGGATGTGCAAGATCTAGGTAATCACTCAGCTTCATTTTTATAACTTCGTGGTGATTGCCAGCTCGAAATGCAATATCCGCATCGTCATCAAAACCTTCGTACATATAGACTGGTACGTCATAAAGATTACCAAAAGGAGGCATCGCGCCCACTTCACAAAAAGGGAAGCGATCCTTAAATTCATCTTCATCTGCTAGCGCTACTAATTCAGTCCCCATCGCATGCATGAATCGATCCCAACGAATGCGACAAGAAGATGGTAGGACGATCATAGACATACAGCCATCTAAATTAACCATGACAGTTTTGGCCATTTGGTCGCCTTTGACATTAACCCGTTCGGCTATTTCTTTTGCGGTGTAAGCAACTGAATGCTCAACTAAGACATATTTAACATTATTTGAATCAAGAAATTCTTTTAATTTTTCGACTGGCATGATCAAACCCTCACAACTTGCATTGTATTGTTCGACACACCCTTTCTTCGTTATATCAGCACATCTATGCCCAGAACTTGTCGCTATTTAGCGAATATTGTGTCGTAACAATGTACTTCATCTTCAGAGCAGTTTATCTACTCATAGCTTATCTAAATCCTAGAGTTCAGACTTAAAAAATCTTTCTAGTTATAGCGTCGTCCATTGTTCGGAATTTCGCCACTTTTATAGTGCTAGTATTACATTTGTTTGCAAATCTCTTTACCCGGTTACTTTTCTCAAAAGACTTTTTGTAAAACTAATAGACTCAAAAAAAGCGACCAGGGCCGCTTTTTATCGTGCATCAGGTCTATTAGTTTACCGTATGCATATGTACATCACGCTGTGGGAATGGGATGCTAATACCTTCTTTATCGAAGGCCTTCTTAACGGCCTCAATCATCGCAAAGTGAACGCCCCAATAATCAGGCGTATTTACCCATACTCGAACCTTAAAGTTCACTGAGCTATCCGCTAAGGCTTCTACAACAATTAAATGCGCTGGATCTTTAAGAATGCGAGTCTCAGCGGCAACAAGCCCTTCAAGAACAGATCTGGTTTTATCAATATCATCTCCGTAACCAATACCAAATGAGAAATCAATACGCCGTGTAGGTTCTTGATTAATATTGATTAAGCTGCCATTTGAAAGTGCACCGTTTGGCAAAATAACGATTCTATTATCGACTGTCGTTAAAATGGTATGAAATATTTGAATTTGTTTCACTACCCCTAGTTGACCTTGTGCCTCGATGACATCACCTACTTTGAAAGGCTTAAAAAGAAGAATTAATACACCACCAGCAAAGTTTGCCAAACTGCCTTGTAGAGCCAAACCAACAGCTAAACCTGCCGCACCCAATACTGCAATAAACGAGGTTGTTTGAATACCGACCATTGAGGCGACGGCAATGAAGAGCATTAATTTCAATAATATAGAAACTAAACTACTCATGAATGACGCTAAGCTTGGATCTGCCTTAGCCGTAAAACTAGCATTTGTTTTATTCACTAATTTTTTAATCAGCCACAAACCGATAATTAAGGTGAAGATAGCAAGTAGTACCTTCGGCCCATAATTAATTAAGGCTTCGAAAACAATTTCAATATATTTCGATGCCTGATCAGCACCTTGGTTTAGACTTTCCATAGTGGTTCCCTATTATTATAAAAATAGAATTTTATCGTTAGACATAGCGAGTTATTAGCATAATTCTGTGTTATTTCAGTTTTAATATCTTCTTAGAAAAAGTCAGGCAGGCCGCTAAAGTCTTAGCATAATTAAGTACTCGGCTGATATTAAAGTACCTATATTAGTCGGTCAATATAAAACCTTGTGCGTAACTGAACTCTTACTAAATATTGATAGCATGTTAAACACTCTGAACCGCTATCTACAACAGATCTTAAAAAATATCCTGTTAAAGCAAGCAGCAGATAAATGAAAATATAGACCTGCCTGTTGCCGCAGACGTCCTTTACGATAAAGATAATATCAACAAATAGATGGTATTGAAGCGTTCAATAAGGTCAGGTTCTATCTCTCAAAAAGTGGCCAAAGAAAATGAAATACACTAAAACCCCAAATACATCAGCAGCCCAATCCCACATAGAGAAGCTTCGATATGGCAAATACGCCTGCACTAGTTCAATGACAAAGCCAAAAAAAGCCAAACCCATAATAAGAATAATAAAACGCGTTTTTGGATGTGCTAACTGAGCCGTAATTGATATGACAAAAAAACCTAGAGCATGCAGGGCTTTATCATTAAATTTTGTTTGAATGCCCCCCTCTACTGGCATAAAAGCCATATAACACCCTATGAATATAGCCATATAAAAAGCAATTTTAAATAACCATGACCATCCTTGGATTTTCTGTTGAAGTGAAACTACTTTCAAAATTTACTCATCTCTTTTATTTTAACAGGACATTATAAGCAGATCTTCCAAAACAAGGCATTCACTATGACTGGAAATTTATTTAAAGGCTTTGGCTATATGACCCAAGGTTTTCATATCATACTCCAACCAGGCTTCCGATTATTTTTACTGGTTCCCCTTCTCGTCAATATTTTACTGTTTACCCTGATGATTTTTTGGGCCTATAGCTTGATCGATGGCTGGATGGCTACCCTACTTTCCTGGATGCCCGAATGGTTAGGATTTATTGAATGGTTGTTTTGGGCTGCTTATTTTATCGTCATAGTAATGACTTTATTTTATGGCTTTGTCTCGGCGGCTAACCTTATTGGGGCACCCTTTTATGGTTACTTGGCAGAGCTCACTGAAAAACATTTACGTGGCAAAGATATTAGTGAGCCCTTTTCATGGAAAACTCTAATCGCCATGATACCTCGAACGGTGTTGAGAGAATTACAGAAAATTCTTTATTATCTGCCACGCGTTCTTGGCTTACTGATATTGGGGCTGATCCCCGGGATTAATCTAATTGTTGCCTTTGTCTGGCTTATTTTTTCGGCCTGGATGATGGCCATTCAATACATAGATTATCCCGCAGATAACAATCGAATGAGTTTTAAGGATATGCGGCAATACTTATCAAAGCATCGTTTTACCTCACTAGGCTTTGGTATGTTGGCCTTTGGCATGACACTTTTGCCTATTTTGAATTTTCTGGCACTGCCAGCAGCGGTATGTGGCGCGGTTGCATTTTGGGTCAATGAGCCCAAAGGCTTTGATAAAATCAATATGAATTTAGACCTCGAATCCCAAAGGAAAATCAACACTTAACTGGCTAAACGTTCGGTATTCTCAGCTTGAATACTTAAGGGAAAGTGACAAATAAACTCACTTCCCTTACCTTCTTGGCTATGTATTTCCAAGTTGGATTTATGATTAATTAAGACATGTTTCACGATAGCTAAACCCAGTCCAGAACCTCCCGTTGCATTATCCCGGCTAGGATCAGTTCGATAAAAACGCTCGGTTAAATGCGGTATATGAATAGGATCAAAACCGACACCGGCATCCTTCACTGAAAAATGTAAACCTTGCTGATCTTGCCACCAAACAAGCTCTATTTTCCCTTTCTCTGGCGTATATTTAACGGCATTAAACACCAGGTTTGAAATGGCGCTATAAAGTTGCCGTTCATCACCGTATATATAGATACGTTTATTTTGATCCGAATCAACTTCCCGCTTATGTAAATCTACCGTTTTATTATTGAATACTAAGGTAATCGCATGCTGTCTGTCCCCACTTAAAACCTGAGCATCATGACAAATCAATCTCAATAAACTTTCAATATCGATAATTTCTTTAGTCAATGAAACATCGGCTGTTTCAAATTTGGCGAGCAATAACAAGTCATGAATTAAACTTTCCATGCGTTGCGCCTGCGTAGACATGCTTTTTAGCGGCCGTTGCCATTTTTGGGGCACATTCGACGAATCCTGCAAGGTTTCAATATAGCCTTTAATCACTGTCAGCGGTGTTCTTAAATCGTGAGAAACATTACTCACAAAATCTTTCCGCATTTGTTCTAAACGACTTATTCTGGTTATGTCCTGCGCAAAAACCAGACGATCTTCCTGGCCAAAAAGCGTAATGTGAATACGAAGCTTTATTTTGTTATTGATAGGAGAATTAATTTCAAGCGGGTCACTGTAGTCTTTACTATCAAAATAGCGTTTAAAGGCAGGGTTACGAATCAGATTAGAGACAAGCTGCCCTCTATCCGTATCCAGGCGAAAACCCAGTAAATCGCCTGCAGCAAAGTTCCACCAGTCCATCGCACCTTCTGAATCAGTCATAATAACCGCATCTTTTAACGCGTTTGTAGACATCTGTACACGATTAACAAGAGATTTTAAATGGTTTTGTGTTTGGGTATTTTGATATTGAAGCTGATAGATACCTTCAAACAAGTCGCCCCATAAGCCATAACTTTGAGGTATACCATGCTCATCATGACGGCTGTAGAGCCAGCGATGCAGACGTACTGATTGAAGAGTCGTCCAAACTAGATAAACAAATAAGCCTATGGCTAAGACCCATGCAAGTTCACCGCTTAGAAAGCCTATAAGAATCAGACTGAATAAAGCCAAAAAAAGCGATCTTATATGCCCAATGCTACGCTTGTGCATCTACGCATCCTTTATCTAGAGACCTTTGGAAGAGTTTGCGGTTCTTAGTCTACACACTTTGTGCACCTCAAGAAAAGCTAGGATGCGTTTTATTATGCAGTGGATTGAACTGAGAAGCGGTATCCAGTGCCACGCACAGTTTGCACCAAATGTTCATGCTTTTCACCCAGGGCTTTTCTCAAACGTCGGATATGGACATCCACCGTTCTATCTTCAACATAGACATTGCCACCCCATACTTGGTCTAGTAATTGGGAGCGGGTATAGACTCTATCTTGATGCGTCATAAAAAACTGCAGAAGCTTATATTCAGTCGGCCCCATAGTAAGCGCTTCACTATGAGACGTTACCCTGTGGCAAACAGGATCTAAGATTAAACCTTCCACTTCGATTTCAGATTCGATCCCTTGCGGTGTCGCTCTTCTCAAAACCGCTTTCAAGCGAGCAACTAATTCACGCGGGGAAAAAGGTTTGGTAATGTAATCGTCTGCCCCAACCTCTAAGCCCTGAACTTTATTATCCTCTTCAGTTTTCGCAGTGAGCATAATAATAGGAATATCCGCCGTTGTTTCATTGCGCTTGAGACGTCTTGCCAGCTCTATTCCACTGGTTCCAGGTAACATCCAATCTAATAGGATCATGTCTGGACGGTGATCCACAATGGCGATAAGGGCATCTTGTGCGTTTGAAGCCTCAACACAATGGTAATCTGCCATTTCGAGGGCAACAGCGATCATCTCGCGTATGGCGGCTTCATCATCAACAATCAATACAGTTTTTTCTGACATCTTATTCACTCCAAAAGTCAGATTGTATTAAACCTACTTGCTGTTACAGTTTTATGACAAAGATACTTTCTATTTCTATTTCTATTTCTATTTCTATTTCTATTTCTATTTGAGATTTGCACGATGTTCAGAAAATATCATAGGCCTCTATCTAAACAGCATAATCTAGAAATATGGCACAAAATAAAACGAATCCAACCCAGTTATTATTCAAGAATGCTTTAAAGCAAGCATCTCTATCGCGATGGCGAATCAAGTGTTGTTGATAAACAAAGAGCACCGACGACACAACAACGCCTAAATAGAAATACTGTCCCAGTTTTTCCTGCTGCCCAATGATGCATAAAGTCAGTACCACTAATACTTGTAGAAAAGCGATGACAGCGCGATCCGAACTTCCAAAAAGAATTGCAGTCGATTTAACGCCAATTTTCAGATCATCATCCCGGTCAACCATGGCATACATAGTATCGTAAGCAACGGTCCAAACGAGTGTTGCCATATAAATTAACCAGACAATACTAGGCAAACTATTGGTTTCTGCGGCATAGGCCATAGGTACCGCCCAAGCAAACGCAGCACCTAAAAATACTTGAGGCAGATAGGTATAGCGTTTCATAAAAGGGTAAATTGCCGCCAGAACAACTGCACCAACAGACAAATAAATAGTCAAGGTATTCATGGTTAAGACTAATAAGAAGGCGAAGACACACAATACAGCAAAAAGCACCAAAGCGTGTTTCGGGGAGATAAGTCCCGTTACGATGGGTCGGTCTTTGGTTCGCTTCACATCGCCATCTATTTTTCTGTCTGCAAAATCATTTATAACGCATCCCGCCGAGCGCATTAATACCACACCCAAAACAAACACAATTAACACATTTAGAGAGGGTATACCTTTTGCTGCTAACCAAAGCGCCCATAAAGTTGGCCATAAGACCAGATATAAACCTATCGGTTTATGCAGTCTCATTAAATGTAAATAGGCAATAATCGTAGCTTTGTTCATTGCGAAACCCTTAGTGTTGTTTCAATCTTTGCTCATTTTAATGCGCTTATGAAAATACTGGCGGCATAAAAAACTCACTAACCAGTATAGGTTTATCTTGCAGAAAAAAAACCGAACGACGGGCTGAGATATTTTTATGTTTTTTATTTCGAAAAGACGCGATTTGTAAAGGTCCTCGTTTCATGGTTTTAGATTTAAAAAGAAAGGCACCTAAAGGACGCTCACCTAAGTGAGCTAAGTGCTTCTCAGCGCCCGTTAAGGTAGCTAATGGGATGATACTTCTCGCCTTCACCCAGACAATTCCACCACATAAAAGCGATACTTCTCGGATTAATGCTCGTTGACCCAGAGGCAAATTTAGCAAATTCCTTTCATCAAGGTTTGGCAAGGCCCATAATTGGCGGCTAATTTTCACTTTAAAGTCACCCTTTGAGGCATGTATCAGCCGCTTTGTTAGAGAGCCTCGGTCAAGTACCCAGCTGCGTTGCTGATATGGAAGTTTAACCACGGGAACACGTCGATAATTTCGCCAAATGATATTATCTGGTTTATTGAAACGCTGGGGCATTTATAGACCTTTTACTGCATAGATTCCGGGTGCATTTCGCCAATAACCTTGGTAATCCATACCAAAACCAAATACAAAACGATCTTCCAAGTTCAAGCCACAAAAATCAGCTTCCACGCTTTGGTTGGTTTTTCTGTTATGCATTTTTTCAGTTAACACTGCCGTCATGACTTTATTAGCGCCTTGATTTTTGCAGTAAGCCATAATTTCCAGCAGCGTCTTACCTTCATCCAAAATATCGTCAACAATTAATACACAACGATTTTTTATATCAATACTTGGTTTTACTCGCCAGTCCAGAGCGTCACCCTGAATATTGTCGCCATAGCGTGAAGCCTGTAAATAATCTACTTGAAGCGGAAAGTGCAAACGGGACAGTAATTGGCCTCCGAACACTAAGCCGCCATTCATGACGACCAGAATTAAGGGGTTGAAGCCAGCTAATTGGCTAGTAATTTTACCCGCTAAGACATCAATGGCTTCGATAACTTGGTCCATCGAATAAAGACAGTCAGCCTGATCGAATACTTCCTGCATCTTGTCAGCGATATCGGATGGGCTTGGTGTCAACATAATAACTTCCATCATTTTTAAGAGACAAGATTATATCGACCCAACCTCACTTAGGCCAATAGATACGATGTTTTTAGTTTAGACCCTCTCTGGTTTTAAATCGTGCTAAACACGAAACATTTGTACTCACGAGGTGCTTTAGGTAAATTACCGTTAAATTTGAACGTTGGTAACGATAAAATATTTATCGACGGCTTTTCAATGAATACTGAATTTAATGGTTACTTCAATTTAAGAAGCAGGTAGTTTTAATGAAAAAATGGCAATGTGTGGTATGTGGACTAATTTATGATGAAGCTGAAGGCTGGCCGGATGACGATATTGCACCCGGTACTGCATGGCAAGATATCCCAGAAGACTGGCTTTGCCCGGACTGTGGCGTGGGTAAAGAAGACTTCGAAATGGTTGAAATCTAATGCTTGATGATCAGCCTATCATTGTTATTGGCAGCGGCTTAGCAGCGTATTCTTTTGTCCGGGAGTTTCGTAAATTAGATACCGAGAGCCCCGTATTTATTATTTCGCAAGATGATGCACATTCCTACTCTAAGCCAATGTTATCGACAGGCTTTACCAAGAACAAATCTGCCGATGACCTGTCCATGGCAGATCCTGGCAAAATGGCTGCTCAGCTTAAAGCATCCATTCGAAACTTCAGCACCGTCACTAAAATAGAACCCGATAACTCGCGCATACTTATCGGTGATGAAGTCATTGCTTATAGCAAACTCATTCTCGCAATCGGAGCCAAAGCAAATAGACTTAACTTCCCTGGCAGCCATCATCCCAAGGTTATCTCTATTAATGATTTAATGGATTACCGCAATTTCCGTTCGCAGCTAAAACCCGAACAACATGTTTTAATTATGGGTGCGGGTTTAATTGGTTGCGAATATGCCAATGACTTGCTCATTGGTGGCTATTCCGTGACGGTCGTTGATCCCGCCAATACAGCTATGAATGGCCTTATCCCGGCAGAAGCAGGAGAAGCCTTGGCTTCGGGACTCGTAAATGCGGGTGCGAAAATGCTCTTTGGACATTACGTTCAGCATATTGATGACTTAGATGATGAAAGGCTTTATGCAACGCTTAATGACGGGCAAAAAATACCCTGCGATCTCGTGATCTCGGCTATTGGCTTAAAATCGAATATTGCATTAGCAGAGTCGGCAGGAATAGCGTGTAATAAGGGCATTATCACGAATGACTTTCTCGAGACGTCTGCCACGAATGTTTATGCTTTAGGTGACTGCGCAGAAACTCATGGAGAGGTTCGACTCTATGTTTTACCTTTAATGGCAAGTGCGCGAGCCCTGGCAAAAACTATTTCCGGGGAAAAGACGCCTGTTAGTTTTAGTATCATGCCTATAGTCACAAAAACGCCAGCCTGCCCTGTTGTCACTGCTCCACCCAGAGCGAGTAAAGGTGCATGGTCTTTTGAGCAAAAAGATAATGGTTTAGTTGGACGCTTTATAAATGAATCTAACAAGCTATCTGGCTTCGTCTTAACTGGCGATGCGCTATGCTTTAAAGCAGATTTAATTCGAGAAATATCGTAATCCACTTGGTGTTCTGCCTCTATTATTAAATTACAAAACAAAGGTATCGCCTATGCCTTTGTTTTGTAATACTATCTTTACTTTCTAAAGTCGTTTATTTACCAATTTGAGAGTTACTATGTCGCGTGTAGTCAGCAAATCACGCGCAGCAAAAAAGCTAAAAGATAATAAAAGTTCTTCTGTAGTAAAGCGGCCCGAAGATCAAAGCCAAATAACAAAAAATAATAAGGATGGTTGGGAAATGAGTGCGCGGGAAGCCCTTCTAGTCAATTTTGTTGTGAGTGAAATATAAATATTTCAAACACCTAGCATGAAATCATGAACTTTAACTTTTTATGAATGATGTTCTTAATCAACTGATCGATGTATTAAACTTAAGCAAACTTGATGAGCTTCATTTTGAAGGTTGCAGTGAAGATTTAGGTTTTCGTAATGTCTTTGGCGGACAAGTCTGTGGTCAAGCGATGATGGCCGCCTATCAAACCGTTGACAACTTGCAAGCCCATTCCATGCATGGTTATTTCTTGCGTGCAGGAGACCCATCACTGCCCATTCAATATGAAGCACAAATTATTCGTGATGGCCGTAGCTTCTCTGCACGCAGAATTATTGCTCGACAATATAATAAAGAAATTTTTACTTTGAATGTTTCTTTTCAAAAAACTGAACAAGGCTTCGAGCATCAATTTGATATGCCCGAAACAACTGAGCCAGATTTACTCATGTCTGAACTAGAAATGCGTAGACGTTTCAAACACCTCATTCCAGACAGTATTCGCGAACAATTCACCCGTGATAGACCTATTGAAATTAGGCCGGTAAATCCGATCAATTACTCCAATCCAGATAAACGCTCACCCTACAAACAAAATTGGTTTAGAACGGTTGCAGCCTTACCTGATGATTTAGCCCTGCACCATTGTATTCTGACCTATGCATCAGATTTCGGCTTACTTGGAACAAGTATGCTACCCCACGGTGTCAGTTTTGCTCAAAAAGATATGCAGGTAAGCAGTCTTGATCATGCCATATGGTTCCATCGGCCATTCAGGGTGGATGAGTGGTTACTATATGATATGGACAGCCCGAGCGCATCCAGTAGTCGAGGTTTCAATCGCGGAAATATATATAATCAACAAGGACAGCTAGTTGCTTCAGTCTGTCAGGAAGCGCTAATCCGTAAGCATCCCTAAGAAGGTGGTATCTGATAAGTGCTAAAATCGTTCAAGAGACAAAACGTTTATTATCTAAATTCTCTTCAAGCCAATCAATCAGAGCAGGATAAGGTAAGGGCGGCGTTAATATATATCCTTGGATAGTATCGCAGCCAAGCTCTACCAAACGGTTCAACACGACCTTATTTTCAACGCCCTCAGCAACAACTTTAAAACCAAGCCCTTGGCACATATCAATAGTGGCTCTCGCCACCATATCGCTATTAATGTCATCACAAATTCCTGCAATAAGTGATTTATCTATCTTAATTTCACTAGCAGGCAATGATTTCAAATAGGCAAGCGATGAATACCCGGCACCAAAATCATCAATGGATACCGTTAAACCTAAACGACGAACTCGCTCTAATACTTCGATCGCATCTAAAGGTTTAGTCATCATCGACGTTTCTGTCAGCTCTAAACAGATTTTATGAGGATCAATACCAGAGAGATAGATTTGTTCTTTTAAAAACACAATTAAATCTGACTCTTGTAAATTTAAAGCTGAAATATTGATAGACATACTATAGTCATAGCCTTGCTTTTCAAAATTTACATGTGCATTAAAAGCCGACTGAATAACCCATCGCGTCAAAGATCTTATAATGCCAGTCTCTTCAGCCAAAGCAATAAATTCATCAGGACAAACAAGTCCATATCGCTCATGATGCCAACGAACTAAGGCTTCTAGACCTGTAATATGTTTGGTTTTCAAGTCTAACTTTGGCTGAAAGAATAATTCTAAATGATCTTTCTCAATCGCTTGTTTTAATTCAGAAACCATCATTAAACGGCGGGTATTATATTGGTCGTATTCGGGTCGATAAAATGAAATGACATGTTGCAATGCTTCGGGCATATCGGCAGCGACTTGGGCATGACGGATTAATGATGCGGTATTTACCCCGTGCTCCGGATAAATTGCAACGCCTATTACAGGCCGCAATTCAATCCGCATTTCCCTAAATAAAATAGGTTGTATCATTTTTTTGATAACAATACGTACTAAATCCTGGTTGGCTTCCGCCATCTTGGCATTTAAAAGCAGCCCAAAACTGCCTTGCCCAAGTGAACAAATATTTGCATTTACTGCAATACTTTCAATTGTTTTTAATCCCGGTAATTTTGCGACTAAGCCATCAAAATGCTGGCCTATTTCTGCCATCAACAGATCAGTATTATGATGCCCGAGAGTGCGATTAATTTCATTGAAGCGGTGTATCTCAAGAACACAGATCGCGAGACGCTGCTTACCCCTCTCATCCAGAATATCTTGAATACTTGCCTCAAAACAAGCACTGTTGGGTAAATGCGTGACGTTATCAGACATCGATTTAATCAATAATTTTCGTTCTGTTTCTTGCTTTCCTTGCTGCTCTTTCAGCTGTGCTAACTGTGCTGTCAGTCTGCCCTGATGTTCGGTATGAAAGCGAAACGCTAAGGCTGCATTTAAAATGAACAGTTCAATTGCTGAACCAATCTGTAAACCATATTCAGTCAGAAAATTAACCGGAATATAACCCTGTTTACTGGCTGCCGTGATGGTTGCTCCCATCATAAATGTGCCCCATGCAGCAGAATAAACCCAGGCCATTTTATTGCCTTTAAGGCCAAAAATTGGCCCTACAAGAAACAGGATAAAACTACTAGGGATAACACTTAACACTGAAAATTTAAGGGATGTCTGGCTATCCAGAATAAATATTCCAGCAAAACTTAGCCAAGCAAGGCCTATCAACAATGAAAATAGCCATTTCATACTCGGCAGATATATCTCTGGCTTTAATAACTCACGACTAAATAATACTGAAAATAACAAGCAACTCGATGGCAATATAAGCAGTAAGGTATGATGAAAAACGGGGGTTTCTGAAAAAATAAGAGGAAAGAGTTTTGCCCTCATAATGCCAAAGAAAAGCAGAAAAGTCAGAGCAGATAATGCATAGTACAAATACATCTTTTCTTTTAAAGCGACAAAGATAAGTAAATTAAAGAAAATGATAATGGATACGACACCAAAATAAATTGCGTGAAGTTCATCTTCTTTACCCAATTTCACAAACAAAGCACTGCTTTCCCATAGCTCAATTGGGAATAATTGTGAACCTTGGGTTATCACTCGAACGTAATACGTTCTTTTTTCTTGCCCTTGTAATTCGATTGGAACTAAAAAATGCGGGTGGTCTATCAGTCTATTTTTATAAGGTAAACGATCGCCTAAATGAATTTCTTCTATTTGCTCTCCTTCATTAAAAGCATAAATATCAATCTTATCTAAAAGCGGATAACTGATATCGATAATATGATTCACTCGGGTATTTTTAGGATTAGTTATTGTAAAACGGTACCAATAAGGAACGGGCTGATATCCAAAGTTTGCATAATCTTCCTTCAGAGCTTGCCAGGGATTTTCGCTGGATGGCTGACGAGCATCACCTATCTCCATGATATTACTATTATCACGGCGGTATTCTACCTTGATTAAAACCTTGCTCTTGCCTTCTGGCAAATAGGTTTCTATGGCGTGAGCAGTGCCAAAGCCCATAACAAGCATAAGCACAAAAATTATGCTAAATACGTGTAATACATGTTTATATAAAAACGTGAATTGATTTGTCATAGCAACGTTTAAGCAACCAATGATGGGTGTATATATTAGCTTTAAGCGTAGCAGGTAAACCGTTATTTTCCTTATTTAAGGGTCTTTACTCACAAAGTAGTTAAAACAAACATATGCGAAAACACTTACTTAGCCTTATACTAAACACATCTAATACATTTATTTAAGGAGCCCTATATGAGTAGTGCCGAAGTAAGTAGACAAGCCAAAATCATTAGCGAATTACGTGTTTTTATTCGTAAAGTGCTCAGTGAGCCTTCTCTTGCACCTGCTTGTATGGAAATCGCTAGAGAATTTAAAAATGAGCCTGATGCCACAAAAAAAATAGCTGAAAAAATCAGCTCATCGACGATGGTGCGTATTCCAGAAGAATTAAGTGATGCGGATAAGATCTTTTTAGATATTATTCATGAAGTGTTGGACGATGAGTCAGCATTATATTAATTCATAGTTCATTAATATAACTCAAGTTTCGGAGTTCAAAAAACAATTAAAATGTAGAGTAA
>TARA_R110001592_G_scaffold237306_1_pt1 | contig 19555 bp, 13 predicted proteins | sample TARA_R110001592 | Tara Oceans TARA_R110001592 (sample SAMEA4398387) | marine metagenome | biome: Polar Biome; feature: [SRF] surface water layer (ENVO:00010504); material: water (ENVO:00002006), including particulate matter (ENVO:01000060) such as... | depth 5 m | reverse complement strand
CACCTACAACAGACCCCATAGATCCACCAATAAAGGCAAAATCCATTGCAGCTACAACTGCTTTTTGTCCGTGCATATCACCATAAGCCGTTCTAACAGCATCGTTTAATCCTGTCTTTTGAATGGTGTTCTTGATTCTATCGTCGTAGTTTTTAGTGTCAACAAACCCTAATGGATCAGCTGATACCATTTTTGCATTGAATTCGGTACAAGTACCCTCATCAAAAAATAGGTCAAAATAATCGCTTGCACTCAAACGGTCGTGGTGATCACAACCTTCACAAATGCTCAGGTTTTTATGGTGATCGTCCATTGCGACTACGTGCTTGCATTCAGGACATTTGTACCACAACCCTTCAGGAGTTTCTTTTTTCTCCTTTGTAGGGGTTATAATACCCTGTTTTATTCTTCTAAACCAGTCAGCGGTGCTGCTCATAAGTCAATATTTTAATAGCTATTACGCTATACTAATGTCATTATCTAAATAAACGTCTTGAATTGAATTTAATAATTCTATTCCTTCGTTCAATGGTTTTTGGAACGCTTTACGTCCTGAAATTAAACCATGTCCACCGGCACGTTTATTTATTACAGCTGTAGTAACAGCTTCACTTAAATCTGAATCACCAGCAGATGCTCCACCTGAATTGATCAAACCAACACGACCCATATAGCAGTTAGCTATTTGGTAACGGCAAAGATCAATTGGGTTGTCGCTGGTTAATTTTGTGTAAACCCCTTCGTGAGTTTTACCAAAATCGATTTCTTTATACCCACCGTTAAGCGTCGGTAGCTTTTGCTTGATGATATCCGCTTGGATAGTCACACCTAAATGGTTAGCTTGAGCAGTTATGTCGGTTGCTGTATGGAAATCAACTCCGTTTTTCTTGAAGTCAGAGTTTCTAAGGTAACACCATAAAATAGTAGCCATACCCAATTCATGAGCGCGTTCGAATGCACGAGCTACTTCAATGATTTGACGATTACTTTCTGGAGAACCAAAATAAATGGTTGCTCCTACTGCAACAGCGCCCAAATTCCAAGCTTCTTCAACTGAACCAAATGAAATTTGATCGTAGGTAGTTGGGTAGCTTAACAACTCATTGTGATTGATTTTTACAATGAATGGTATTTTATGAGCATATTTTCTTGAAACTGATGCCAATACACCAAAAGTACTAGCCACGGCATTACATCCACCTTCAATTGCAAGTTTTACAATATTTTCAGGATCAAAGTATGCAGGGTTTGGAGCAAATGAAGCTCCTGCAGAATGTTCAATTCCTTGATCTACAGGTAAAATAGAAACATATCCTGTATTTGCTAGTCTCCCATGATTGTACAAAGCACCTAAGCTTCTTAGTACCTGTGGACTTCTATTGGTAGGTCCAAAGTATTGTTCTACAAAATTTGAACTTGGTAGATGCAATTGATCTTTGGTAATTGTGCTGCATGTATGCTCTAACAAATGAGCATTTTCTCCTAGTAACTTTATTATTTTATCAGATGCCATAAGTGCAATAAGGTAGTTGGCAAATCTAAAAACTTTTAAAAACCTTTTTAGAATGGATAGCCAATACCGAGGTTAAAATTTAAATTATTTTCATATCTATTCGCAACAGGCTCATTTTCAGCCTTGTTCAAATTGTAATCATCAACCATTTGGTTGTAATTATTTTTGGATTGGTAAATCCAACGTTCGTTTGAGGGCAAAGATGGGTCTCTAAACTTCAAACCAGCATCCAATCTTACTACAAGAAAGTCAAAATCGAACCGAATTCCTGCTCCAACTCCAATCGCAACTTCTTTCATAAAACCACTAGAGAATTCGGCATTGGGTCTGTCTTCTTGTTTTTCTCTTTCCCATATATTTCCTGCATCAACAAATAAAGCACCACTCAAAGGTCCTGCCAATTTAAATCGATATTCTGCATTGACTTCCAACTTTACATCGCCCAAACGATTCAAGTTACTGTACACTTCATTGAAGGGTGGCGCATACGACCCTGGGCCAATGGTTGTTGCTCTCCAAGCCCTTAAACCTACAGAACCCCCAGCAAAAAAACGTCTATCGAATGGCAGCAATGGATTGGCGTTTAGTCCAACTCCAAGTCCCCCAAACAATCGAAATGCCCAGCTTTGATTTCGTTTTCCTAACACTCTGAGTCGCAATTCGTGCTCATTCAAAAAATAATGGGCATAATTTGAATTTTCTATGAAATTTCCCAGTTTCAATTGAGTCAACCCTCTCAGTATAACTCCTGCAAACTCAGCTTTTCCTCGGTAACTCAACAATGTTTTTGGCGTAACACTTTTGCTATAAATAAAGGTGTAAATGTGTGCCAATATGAATTGATTGGTGTACGAATTCAGCAGGAATGGATTGTTGAAGTCTTGAATTCTCCTTTTCACTGCAGGGCTTAACTGCGCATCAACCAACGAAATATCAAGCGGAGCAATATTGTGTGTCTTAAACTTCCCTTCTTTCCATTGGTAAGCCAAATTAGCCGAATATGTTTCTCTTAGAATAGATGTGTTTTCTAATCGGTTATACGAGAAACTCAGTTTTGTTTCAGGAAATTGAAGTTTATTGAATTTTGATTGACTTACGGGTAGTAAAAAACGAGGGTAAGTGATGCTCAGACTTGGACCAAACTGTATTGTATTGAAAAAATTCTTGGAAGATGAAATGGAATCAAACAGAAAAAAGGGTTCTATTCCACCTGAAAGCGACACCAATAAAAACTCACCATTTTTGAATGCATTTCGTTTAGCATACGACACATTTCCAGACAATCCGAAGTTAATATCTCTAGTATTTTCTGCCGTATTCACACGAGATTCTACACTAGATTCGATAAAAAACGAATGTTTTGGAGCCGGTGTTAATTGAATGAATGCATCCAATGAATCAGTAGCCACTTTTTCTAAATTTATTCTAACATTAGAAAAAACGTTAACCCCTGTTAGGCGTTGGTATGTAAGATTGTATTTACTAAGGGCATATTCTTTATCGTCAAGAAAAATGTTCTGATACAAGAATCTCGGTGTGATGTTTCTTTTATCACCATATACTATGCTCAAGTTCCCAAAATGATCGGTATCGTTTGGCGTGCTTTCGTTAGAAAATGAATAATCTGGATATATATAGGTTGACCTTAATTTGAATTTTTCATGGCTGCCCGTTTTAGGGTTTGCGACCAATAAACTCAACTTTACATCAAAATCTTGTGACGTTGTATCAACTTTAAATCGAACATAGGATTTATTGAATTCAAAATACCCGTGTTCTTGAAAGCTCGTTGTAATGTCGGTTCTTAGCTCTTCTAATTTCGAATACGAATATTGTTTGCCTTGTATTTTATGCTTTTTAATAATCGGCAACACAACGTATTCTAAGCTTTCATCAACCACTGATACTGAAAACGTATCCACAAAAAAAGCTCTTCCAGCATCAATTTTATATTCTACCCTAGCCTTTCGTTTGTTGAGAAAAAACGTTTCATACGTAACCGTATTATTGAAAAATCCTTCTTTGAATAAGAACTTGCTTATTTGCCTACAACTTTCAGCGCTGATGGCAGTATCCAACAAAACAGGCTCTTCTCCTAAAGTTTCTTTTACCCAATACCAAAAGCGACTGTCTTTTTTTCCTGTTGCAATGTTCCACATTTGCAAACGAAGCTTGACCAAGCCCAAAAATTTATTATTTGGTGTTTGCTTGATGATGGTATTGATTCCAGGATCATAATCGCCAACATCTTCCAGATTGAGAATTTTATTCTTTACAAGGAGTTGTTTTCCTTTCGGCACCTTACGAGAAACACTGCATCCAACAAAAATTAGACAGGTGGCTAATACCAAAAAGGCAATATTTTGAATACTTTTAGCCATATGCAAACAGCAGGAAATCGTTTAGCGAAATTAAGCAGAAAACTACATCGAAAAAAAGGTAGACGAGAAGAAAGTTTATTTTTAGTCTGTGGCCGAAAAAGTATACAAGAAGCTATTGCCAATAATGCCGCAATAGAACACCTTTTTGTTACTGAAGATTTCGCGAAGAACATCGATTCAAATTTGCATCCCCTAATTCTTGATAGCAAAGAACTTAGCTCACTTAGTCCTCTAGAAATTTTACAAGACGCAATGGCTATATGTAAAATTCCAGATGTAAAAGAACTTGATACTCGAAAAAGTGCTTTGGTATTGGACGCTGTTAGCGATCCCGGTAATTTAGGGACCCTCATCCGACTTTGTGATTGGTTTGGTGTAGAGCAACTTGTATTGGGAAAAAACTGTGTTGACCCCCACAATCCAAAATGTGTACAAGCCAGTATGGGAAGCATTTTTAGAGTCAATATTATTGAGTGCGAACTAGAAGATTTTTATTCGAAATACGAAAGCCCAATTTATGCCGCTGTGCTAGAAGGCGAAAATGTCTACGAAACTAAATTTGACACAACCCCAAAAGCATTAGTCTTAGGTAGTGAATCTCACGGAATACAAGTATTTCCAAAAGAAAACAACTATACCAAAATAACTATTCCCAAATTAGGCAATGCCGAATCTTTGAATGTTGCTACTGCCGGTGCAATTTTACTCAGTCATTTGCGCTTGGCCTAAAGCCTTTACACATCGCATACCATCTATTGCGGCACTAATTATACCTCCAGCATAACCTGCTCCTTCAGCGCAAGGATACAAATTACTAGCACTGGTACTATTCAAATTTCTTGGATCTCTCAAAACTTGCACTGGAGATGACGTTCTTGTTTCGGGAGCGATTATCATTCCGTTTTTAATGTAGCCTGGCATTTTTTTATCGAATTCAATCAGTGCATCTCGAAGTGCTTTGGTAATGTTTTTAGGAAATAATTCGTTCAAATTGCATGCTACCACACCAGGTATATAACTGCAATTACTTAGCTCACCGATTCTATTGTTTACGAAATCTGTTGCCATTTGCGCAGGTGCTTTCTGACTTTCGCCTGCCATTTTCCAAGCTTTTTCTTCTATTGCTCTTTGCAAATACAAACCTCCTAAAGGACCATGTTTAGGATCGATATCTTTCTCTCCTATTTCAGCTACAAAACCACTATTAGCGTATTCATTGTTTCTTTTACTAGGCGACCAACCATTGGTTACCACTTGTCTATCGCCTGTTGCGCATGGAGCAATAATACCACCTGGACACATGCAAAAAGAAAAAACACCTTTTTGTTCGGTTTGTGTTACTAGCGAATAAGCAGCTGGGGGCAAAACATCGTTTTTAATTCCATGATATTGAATGTTGTCGACCCAAGACTGAGGGTGTTCAATTCTAAAACCTAAAGCGAATGGCTTAAAAGCAATATCAACTTTATTCGCTTTCAAAAGGTGAAATATGTCTTCAGCAGAGTGACCAGTAGCCAAGACTACATTTTCCGTAGCGATGGTTTCTATCTCATTGATAACTATAGACTCTATCTTATTGTTGTTTAATGTAAAGTTCGTGAGTTTGCTTTCAAAATGAATTTCACCACCATGATCTATTATAGTTTCGCGAAGGTTTTCGATGATTTGAGGCAATTTATTTGTTCCAATATGTGGATGAGCATCAATAAGAATATCCGCATCGGCACCATACTGTACTAAAGTGGCTAATACAGCTTTTACATCCCCTCTTTTTTTACTTCTAGTATACAGTTTTCCATCGGAATAAGTCCCTGCACCACCTTCGCCAAAGCAATAATTGGATTCTGGATTTACCACATGATTTTTCACCAATTGTGCCAAATCACGACGGCGTTCTCTTACAGGTTTCCCTCTTTCGAATATTATAGGCTTGATACCCAAGGAAATAGCTTGTAAAGCAGCAAAATAACCAGCCGGGCCAGCGCCAATAATGTGCACTTTGTTAAGAGCGTCAACCTGTTTTAATGGTATTGGTTCAGAAATAGGGCCTTCAAAATCAGAAGTAGAACACTCATACTTAAGTACAAAAACCACTTTTCGCCCTCTACTATCTATGCTGCGTTTTATCAAACGACGATACGGATAGTGATTCTGAAGTGATGCAGAATAATCGGTAGTAGGATTATATCCTTGATGTGGAATTCTAAATTCTTTGATGAGTGCCATTAGCCCTCAAAAGTAAGCGTAAATGTGTAAGTACGGGGTACTAAGGATTTTATTGGTGCAGAAAACTTATGATCTTGTGGTATAAAAACATCTTGAATACCATAACCAAACTTGAATTCCATTCCAAACTTAAAGTAAGGCAAGAAGAAATCGAAACCGCCACCAAATTCAGCATGAAACTGATATTTATCTATTTTAACTACTAAATCGTTGTCATTCAATGACTCCACGTCCTTTTTAGAACTCATGTCTATCATTGCTTTGGCACCACCTATTACATAACCAGCAGCATTTCCAACTCTATTGGTTCTGAGCTTTATGTAGACTGGAAACTCGACAAAAGTACTTTTGATTATTTTTTCAAACGTTTTGTTTGGCTCTCCCGATTTTTTATAATTATAAATGAATTTTCTATCCTGAAAACTCAATGTAGGAACAAAGCGCAGACGTATATTTTTGTTGAGCTTGTAGGTTGAAACAATGCCAATAGCAAAACCAGGTACAGCATCGTTTTCTACAAACAGCAAGGAATCTTTATTCGCATCCAACTCATTGTATCGAACGATAAAATCGCTGGAATTTGAACTTAATGTAAACCCAAAATGATAGGGTCTATAATCGAAATTTGGTAAATTTTCATTTACATAACGTGGTTTTTTAGCTCCCGAAATTTGAGCGGATAACGCTAAAACTGCACATAAAAATATGCTGGTAAATATGTACCTACTTTTCTCCAAAATAAATGCTTGCAATACCCCCTGATAACGGATAAACTTTCACATTCTTGTATCCAACTTCATTTAAAATATCTACAAAATCCTGACCTGATGGAAATGCTTGAACCGATTCGGGCAAATAAGTATAAGCCGCTTGGTCTTTGGCCAACCAGTTGCCTAATACAGGCATGATGTATTTAAAATAAAACGAAAAGGCTTGTTTAACAGGAAATTTTGTTGGTTTTGAAAATTCCAAAATGGCCAAATTACCTCCAGGTTTAACAACACGTAGCATTTCTCCCAAGCCTTTTTTCAAGTCGCCATAATTTCTAACGCCAAAACCTACCGTAAGTGCATCGAATTCGTTGTCTTCAAAACGTAGATTTTCACTGTCGCCAATTTCAAGAGTAATAAGGTCTTGAAGGTTTTTCTTCTTCACCTTTACCTTACCGATATCAACCATGCCCTTAGAAATATCAGCTCCAACAATTCGATTGGGTTTTAATTTTCTAGCTGCAATTGCGAAATCGGCTGTACCCGTAGCTAAATCCAACACACTTTTAGGTGAATTTTTCTTTAGCAAACGAATGGCTTTTTTACGCCAAAGGAAATCTATTCCAAGAGAGAAAAAATGATTTAGAAAATCGTACTTGTGTGCAATGTTGTTGAACATCAATGCAACTTCTTCTTTCTTAGTCTTATCGCTTTCGTAAGGTTTTACCATAATATATTATCCAACCATGATGTGAGCATCAGGGTATCGGTATTTTAAATTTGAAATATTTTTTGTCAGAACATACGCAAAAGTGAGTGTTCCGATTCGGCCTACAAACATACTCAGCATAATGATAAGTTTTCCGCTTGTACTCAATAAAGGTGTAATCCCTGTAGATAGTCCTACCGTTGCAAATGCCGACACTTCTTCAAACAATATATCGATGATATTGAATTGACCAGATTCTAGCAAATTGGCTTCGGTAATGCACAAGAAAAAAGTAGAAGTTCCTACAACCAACAAACTGTAAATCAGCACAGAATAGGCTTTCCTTACCAATTCATTAGAAAATGTCTTTTTATTGAACTCAATGGTTTTTCGACCTCGAATAGTAGAAAACGTAGACGATATAATTAGAAACAAGCTGGATGTTTTTATACCTCCTCCGGTACTAGAAGATGACGCTCCGATAAACATCAACAACAAAATAAGCATTATGGTTGGTGCCGAAAACATAGAAAAATCGACAGTATTAAAGCCTGCTGTACGTGTCGTAACAGAACTGAAGAATGCTCCCGACAAATTTGCAAACGTGCTATCTGAATTAAACACTTTTCCATTCTCTAAAAAGAAAATGACGAAGAACCCTCCAAAAACTAAAATAAGACTCATATATAGGGAAATCTTAGATGATACACTCAACCTTTTCCATGGCGACTTAATTCTGCTTCGCATGCGTTTAAAATCAAAAATCTCAAGCAGCGTGGTAAAGCCCAATGAACCTAAGAAAATCAATACTGATGTGACAGCATGGATAAGATAATTGTTTCTTAATAATGGATTGTAATAGCCGTCGGTAAAAGTTGAGAATCCTGCATTGTTGAATGCACTTAAAGAATGGAATACTGAATGAAATATTCGTTCACCTCTATCGGCGAACTCAATACCTGCATCCCAATACATATAGAAAAACATGGCACCAAGACCTTCCAATACCAAACTGATGTATAGTATGGTTACCAATGATTTTTTATACGTTACAATGCTCTCTCGGTTTACAAAATCTTCTAGAACTTCGTGTTTCCTAATACCAAAACCCATTTTGGATAAAAAGGACATGAATACACCAAATGCAATGATGTTCAAACCACCAAGTTTGATCAAAATCATGATGACAAACTGTCCTTTCATGGTAAACAAAGTAGCGGTATCATGCAAAACCAAGCCCGTAACACATGTAGCCGATGCAGAAGTAAATAATGCATCTAATATTGAGAGGTTACTGCCTTTGATCGTCATTTCTGGCAACAACAACACGGCTGCTCCAATAAGTATCAAAAGAAAAAATGTAGTTATAAAGGCAGTTGCAGGGTGCAATCGTCTTTTGAATTGAAAGATGGGTTTAGCCCCTCTAAAAATGTCATTGAAAACCAGTACTATTAAATAAAACTGAGCACCGATAATACCCAATGAACTTAAGGTAGATACACCCAAATGTTCGGAAATTCTAGCAATAATTAATTCTTTACTTACAGCATAAGAAATGCCTTCAACCATCAAAATGAAAATCGTTAGACTTTCAAATTTTTGGCGTTTAATAAAGGAAAGTGGGTGAAAATCGTATATAAATTTCAGTAAATAATGAATCACATAAAAAGCAAATGACATTTGGATGTACCTAAATGTTCTTGCCGATTCTTCTACTCCAATATTGTTTCCGTAATAATTAACAAGCACCCCAATGGATGCAATTGCCACCAACAAACTTAGAATACGGAATATGCCCAATACCTGATCTTTGCTTTTGATCAGTACCGCATTTACTTTTAAACGTTTTTCATCAATTCGACTCGCTAACGGATCAAAAATAAGGTTACGAAATACCTTAACACCTCTTTTTATACTAAGATCCAAAGGTTTGATCTTCGGATGTTTTAAGAGCTTATGTATCCAGTCTTTTATCAAAATAGCACTTATATAGGGCTAGACATTTTCTGCCTCGCTGAGTAACTTGTTGATGTTTATAGGAACAACGCCTTCATCTTCACATACCATACCGCCACCTAAATTGGCTAAAGCAAATGCATCTTTTTTCGATAACCCCGCAACTAAAGACAATGAAGCTATTGATATTACAGTATCTCCTGCCCCACTCACGTCTATAATTTTTCTTTTGTGCGCAGGAATTTTATTTCCCTTAACACCAGACTCTTTAAAGTAAACTCCGTGTTCTGATAATGTAATGAACATGGTTTTAATGTCCATTTTATCCATAAAATTTTGAGCCGCAAAATCTAAGCTTTCAATGCTTGTTGGGTCAATTTCTTGTTTTACTCCTTCTTGAATCTCTTTCAAGTTGGGTTTGAACACATCGGCGCTTTTATACGATTCAAAATTTATAAACTTAGGATCAACAGTACTTAATATTCCTTTGCTTTTACAAAGTTTCAAGCCACATTCAATGACTTTCTCAGTAAGCATCCCTTTGTTGTAATCTTCAAAAATCACTACATCGGGCTGATAGTGAGTAATTGCCTTTTCAACCGTTTTTAGTATGAGGTCTTCTTCATTGCCTTGTGCATAATGACGGTTTTCTTCATCAACACGCAACAAGTGTTGACCTTTAGAAATTATGCGTGTTTTAACGGTTGTTGATCTTCCTGCCGATTCAATAAAATAATTGGTATTGATGTTTACATCGGCACATAGTTTTTTTAATTCTATGGCATTTTCATCTTGCCCACATAGACAACACAAAGCTACATCAGCACCGAGCGCTTCAATATTGAGGGCTACATTTGCCGCTCCTCCTAATCGTTTACTCTTCTCTTTTATTTCAATAATTGGCACAGGTGCTTCAGGCGAAATTCGAGATACACCGCCCATGTAATATGCATCGATCATGGCATCGCCAATAACCAATACTTTTTTTGCGGAAAATTGTTGCTTCAGTTGAGAAACGTTCATTCTTTATTAGTCTTCCATAGAAGCAAATGCTTCTTTAATTCGTTTGCAAGCTTCGCGTATATCATTTTCACTACTTGCATAAGAAAGTCGTACATGCCAAGGCGCTCCAAAGGCTTCACCTGGCACCAAAGCTACAAGAAAATGCTCTAAGAAAGATGTGCATAATGCCAAGCTGTCTTCAAACTGTTCGCCACGAAACTTTTTCATCTTATAGGCTTCTATTTTAGCAAATACATAAAATGCTCCTTCAGGAACATTGCACTCCATACCAGGTATATCTTTCAATAAAGACAACATCAAGTCTCTACGTTGTTTAAACGAAGCAACAAAAGATTTAACTACGGATGGATCAGCTTTTAAAGCCGTTATTGCAGCTTGTTGTGTTATCGCATTAGTACCAGAAGTTACTTGCCCTTGTAACTTAGTACAGGCATTGGCAATAGCGACTGGAGCTGCCATATATCCCAATCTATACCCAGTCATTGCAAATCCTTTTGACAATCCATTGATTGTTATGACTCTTTCCAACATGCTTGGAATAGAAGCTATACTGAATGGTTTTTCAGCATAATGGATATGCTCGTAAATTTCATCGGCAACGATATAGGCATTCGGGAATTTATTGAAAACTTCAGCAAATTCTTCCAATTCCTTCTTAGTATAAATAGCACCTGATGGATTGGATGGAGATGAAAAGATGACCATCTTCGTTTTGCTCGTTAAAGAAGACTCTAACTCTTGTGGAGATATTTTAAAATCATTTTCAATCTTACCACAAACTTCTTTGATGTCGCATTGTGTTAAGTCAGCAATTTGACGATAGCTCACCCAATATGGAGCTATTATTAAAAGTTCATCGCTGGGATTCAAAACACTCAACATTACATTGAAAATACATTGCTTAGCTCCAGTAGATACAACGATGTTTTCGCGTTTGTAATGAATGTTGTTGTCTCGCTTAAATTTTTCGCAAACCGCATCTCGTAAAGAATTGTATCCACTAATAGGTGTGTAATGTGAATGATTCTCATCGATAGCTTTTTTTAAAGCCTCTTTAATAAAATCAGGCGTATCAAAATCAGGCTCACCCAAAGCCAAACTAATGACTTCTGCGCCTGCGTCTTTTAACTCTCTAGCCTTTTTTGCAAATGACAGTGTAACCGATTCGGTTAAACGCTGCACCAATTCTGAAGATTGAAACGATTCCATACTAGGCAAATCTAAAAAATAGCGTGTGTGGTTGAGATAGTTTGGCTATTTTTCACCACATTTTTATCGACAATGGAATTTACTTACTTCTGCGCTGGCATAATTCTATGCACACTTATCAATGGTATTGTAGTTTACAAGCTTGTAGCCAAGTTGTTAGAGGAACAAAAAGACAACTTAAAAATTTCTGCTAGGATTGAGCAAAAAAAGCTGATTGATCCAATGAGAATTCAAGCCTACGAGCGCTGTATCATTCTATTAGAAAGAATTCGTCCACAAGCATTGGTAATGCGAGTATACAAAGGTGGTATGAATGCTCGATTTACTCAAACCGAATTTGTACGAACCATTCGAGAAGAATTTAACCATAATATGAGTCAGCAGCTTTACGTAAGCGATAATGCTTGGTCGCTATTAGTTTTGGCTCGTGAAGAAATTGTACAGTTAATTCAAGTATGCTCTCAAGATTTAAGCGATACAGATAGTGGTGGAGAGTTTTCTAAAAAATTGATGGCTACATTTCATATGTTAGAAAAATCCCCTATCGATGAAGCCATTAGTTTCTTAAAACAAGAAATGAATAAACGTTACTAAGAGTAAACGTTTCTTTCCAAGTCTTTCCACTATTTCTTTGCCACAATATATAGACTAATACAAGTCCAGATAGAAAAAGCAAAAAATCATAGGCATCAATAGGAACTTCTTCATCTGGTACAGGAGCTCCAATATCAACTCTAGGTGGCCATTCTGGCTTACCCCTCCATTTACCCCATTCAATTGGTTTAATTACTGGTTGAGCTATAATTCTGTATCCAGAAAAGCAAAACGCAAGCAAAAAAGACAAACAATTCTTTGGGCTCATTTAGAATATTTCACGCAAGTGTTCTAGCGAAAAATATAACTTTTACCCGTACTACAGAGATTCAAACATTAGTTTACAACTCAAATTAGAACAAAAATGCAGTAGACTCTAATAAACCCATTTCTTTTGAGAACATACAGATCCGTCTTCTTTTTGAATTTTGATAACATACAAACCTTCTTTAGGCGCATTCAAAACATCGCCAGAATTCACTGAATTTTGAGAGAAAAACTCTTTTCCAGAAAGATCATACATTTTAATCGTTTGAATATTTTCAGAAACAGTAAAAGTTCCGCCATTTGATTGACGTACCAGATTACAGTTTTCGTCACTCAATATTCCTTCTTCAACCCCAACTGGATTTCCTGAACCCTGTAAGAAAAGAATGAATCTGTCGTTAATAGCTCCTGCTTTTACACTATTGAATACATAAGGACTTGAACTTATGTCGTGATAAGTATTCAATTCTGAATCGTACAATGTAATTGCCTCTGCCGGTGCATTAGACTTTCTAACTGTACTGATTTCGTGGATTCCTGACTTACTTAAATTAACGCCTACAGGAATACGAACTGTAGCTTTTTCAGCAGGTGGTATTCCTTGGATTTCGTAAGCCTTATTCCCGATCTTAGTCCAGATATTCAATCCAGATGCCGTAACAGCTAAAGGAGCATCATAGGTGTTATCTGCAGCCATAGTTGCGTCATCAGCAAAACCTAATAAGGTTGTTTTGTAACTTTTACCATCGTTGATTAACAACCAAAAACGACTGATGATATTAGAGCTGTTTCTTGTTTTAAAAGAATTGTTCAACCCTAATTGCATACTTGGAGTGAATGCGATATCAATTTTATCATCATTATCCGTCTTATCAACTACAAGAAATCCTTGTCCACTTGCAATACTGAATCCCTCAAAATCACCAACTTCAAACGAAGAACCTGTAGCTGTAAAACCAGGATCTGTAGCACCAAGCAAATTAACAGCCATGTTGTCGGACGATTTACTGTAATTACCAAACTCATTTACTTGACTAAACAAATAGATGGTCCCCAATATTTCGCCTCTATTCTCTGAATTTTCAGTTAAAAATGCCTCAGCTGATAGACCTGATGAATATGGATTACCTACTAAATAATATTCACCGTCATCTGCATCATTATCGTGTTCTGCATCTGCATGGTACACAAAGCTACCGTAGTTCAAATCAGATGGATCGTTAGCGACAAAAACACTTCCTAAGTTGCCTTTAGCGGTACACCCTCTACCTTTAGGTAACATGATTGGGCTTGTCATTTTTACATAATCCGAATTATCGTCTTCACCATTTAAATACAACCAAGTTCTGTCTCCAGCAATAGTTTGATTTGGTCCTATAAACGTATTGGCAACGGGACTACTCCAGTGATTGGTAATACCACTACCAGAAACTGCTTGGTTTCTAATTATTGTTGTTTTTCCGGTTCCTGAAACAGACACTCCATCGTTAATAATTAGTGAAGCATTGTTGTTAACATCCAAATTTCCATCGTGCTGAAGAGAACCTGACATGAAGATTAAAGTATTGTCTTCAACTAAAGCTAAATCGCTATTGTTTTCAAACGTCACTTCCGCATCTAATATCAACGCATTCTGATTCTCAGGCGTGTACATCAATGATTGTAAATTCAAGGTAGTTCCTGATGCTATAGTAAACTCACTGAATACATTTTCACCTGTATGGTTTGGCATGCTAAAGTTTGCTGTTGCACCTGTAAACTTCAATTTCAATTGTTCGGCATCAAAAACTGATTCATCCGCTGAATAAGTAAATTGATGTCTTACTTCTAATGTTTCTGGGCTTCTAAATTCTTTTGCAGCACTACCATGAGAATCAGCAATTTCTAAATCATAGTACGAACCACCAGGTAAATTAAACTCGCCTTTGTTAGGGCTATTGCTATTGAAAATAACTTTAGATCCATCATAGCAAGAATCTATTGATAAATCGATGTTTCCATTTTTTTGGTAAAGATTTGAATTCAATGTCGCACCGCTTTTAACAACAACCTTCATTTTGATGTCGCTGTTCTTTTTAGCCGTCATTGTTAATTCTGCGCCACTTTCTAAAACCAACTTTGAGTTGTTCCCTTCTAATTGAAAATCTCCAACGTAAGATAAATTGTCTCTTATAATGAAGTTTGCATTCTCATCCAAAAAGCTTTTATCGCCTTCTTCCGGTTTCAAACCACTTTGCATATTATTTGGGTAACGAGTCCAACTATCTCTACTTGCAATATTGTCGTCTAATGCATACCAGTTTGTTGCAGCATCATCAAAAGCAATAAAACCAACATCATCTAAAGCTAAGGCATGACTTTCTAGTAAATTTTTATTGCTAACATCCGTCCATTTCAATGAAAAATACTCACCGTCAGGAATTTCAAATCCTACTAAGTTGAAAACAATATTCAATGATTGACGATTTTCATCATCGTTACCATTTAGTGCTCCTTTAGCTGTAGTACAATAAGTTTGACCTCTAAATTTTATTGAATTGCATTCTTTTTGATTTTCAAAACTGAAATTAGTTCCAACATAAGTCAAATTACTAGCAGTTGTACCATACCCAAACTGAAAGTCTAAGTATTGGCTTCCTGATAATGCACCATACCATTGTTCACCAGTATAATAAACTGAGAATGAACGCATCGGTTTACCACTTTCGTTTTTGAATTTCCAAACAAATTCTGTTGCATTATTGCTTGTAGCTCTACCCCCAATTGCTCTGTCCGAATTGTTTCCATAATTGAAAACTCCAGTAGATAATATACTGCCATTGTTTGCTGACAGACTAGATTGCTCAGATCCGCCTTCAAAAATATGCCATCCTGGTAGAACATCAACATTTGACGCACCTGTTCCAAGGCCATCAAAGTTTTGCTCGATGATATTATCAAATTCAGTTAAGCTTAAAACATTCTCTTGAGCATTTACTTGAAAAAGAAACATTGAACAGATTACGCTAACTAAAGATAAAAAGATGTTGTTTTTCACGGTTGTATTGTTTCGTTGTAACGTTAGTAAAGGTAAACAATGTAGTATTAACCTTGTTATACAATATTATAATGCATGCTATATTTCCGATTGTTCAATATAAAAATCTGACGAAAGGTGATTATGCCATTTTTCGCCTAAAAATTATGTTAATCACTAGATTCTGTAAAAAACATAATCTCAACATAAAATTCTGCTGAATATCTTTACACAAACAATACCATTAAACTTCAAATTTCACATCCACACCATCATAATTATATAATTTAGAAGATACTTTTATGGATTTAGCTTTTCCATTTTAAACGAAAAATGGACTAACGATTGACTTTACGTCGATATTAAAAATAATAGATGCTTATTTCCAATTTGAACTACAATTCAATAAAAAAAAAGGCGAAAAAAGCCCTCTATTAAGCTAAATACAGGAATGACCTGTATCTCACAATGAAAATTATGGTGTAAAGCTTGAATTCTACCTAGATAGCTTGGATTGAAGTTAGAGATCAAACTTGCTTTAAGTTAAATCAGTAAAAAAGGCAAGAAAATCAAATGAAATACAGCTCATTTTGATTCATACTACTTAATGAAAGGGAGAACTTTAGCAAAAAAAAAGCCCTGCAGTACAGGGCTTTTAATTGATATGATCTAAAATACTACTCTACCATGAGTTTATTAACACAATTCCGGCCGCTCATAGTGGTAGTTTTGATGATGTATATTCCTTTATCAGGTAAAAGAAATTCTTGAGCAGAAGTACTTTCGTTAAAGGCTATAGTTTGCCCTATTGCATTGATTATTTTATACCTCTGAACATCGTTATCAAATGTTAGAACTTGATTTTCAACATTCACTAACGACTTACATAACGTTTCATTATCCACATCATTTATACCAACAGTTGAGTTAGGGTTGTATTTTACAAAAAGGTAAAATCTATTCAATTGTTCACCAGGTATAGTATTTGTAAATGAATACGATGTTTCAGCAAGATCATGATATACACCTAACAAGCTATCATACATTATTATAGGCCCTTTAATTTTATTACTTATTCCTACTGCTTTAATTTCATTAATACCAACTTTAGGTGTATACAAACCTAAAGGTATACGAGTTTCTTGATTTTGAAGAGGCGGTATACCTTGTATTTCATATGTATCAGTCCCAATTAAAGACCAAATACTTAAAGCCGTGCCATTGAAAGCTTTAGGCGCATCGTATTTATCATCTGCGCCTTTTGTAGCATCGTTAGCAAATCCGATTAAAGTTGTTTTATAGTTTTTACCATCGTTAAGCATCAGCCAAAAACTTCCTAAAACTTGATTTTCAGAGCTTTTGAAATTATTATTGAGACCTATTTGCATGCTTGGCGTAAAGGCTATGTCAATTTGATCGTCATCCCTTGTTTTATCTACAACAAGAAAGCCTTGGCCTGATGCAATGCTAAAATCTTCAATATTGGTAGCGTCTAAAGTAGAATCACTAGGAGTAATACCTGGATCAGAAGCGCCTAATAAATTTACAGCAATATTATCAGAAGCTTTAGAGTAAGCTCCAAATTCATTGACTTGGTTAAATACATAAATCGTTCCCAATATGTCTCCTCTATTTTCTGAATTCTCAGTAATGAATGAAACGGCTGATAAACCAGAAGAATAAGGGTTACCAACTAAATAATATTCAGCATCATCTGCATCATTATCGTGTTCAGCATCAGCATGGTATATAAAGCTTCCATAATATAATTCTGAAGGCGTATTGGCTACAAATGTACTGCTCAAATTGCCTTTTGCTGTACATCCTCGTCCTTTTGGTATAGTAATGTCACTGGTCATATTGACGTAATCAGAATTATCGTCTTCACCATTTAAATAAAGCCAACGTTTATTACCTGCTACAGTACCATTTACGCCTAATGTTGCTCCAGAAACGGGGCTACTCCAATGGTTGGTTATTCCTGCACCTGAAACAGATTGATTACGAGTAATACTTGTAAGGCCTGAACCAGATACTGTAATGCCATCATTTATGATGAGGGATGCGTCGTTATCTAAAACAAAAACACCATCATGGGCGAACGAGCCTGAGTTTAAAATTAGAGTTTGATCAGGTGTTAATGTCAACATACTAGCCGATTCGAAGACGACATCTGCATCCAATTTTAATGCGTTGCTATTTATTGCACTGTTGGAAAGAGAATCAAGATATAACGTAGTTCCGTTTCCAATTGTAAATTCCGAGAAAATGTTCTCACCACTATAATTCGGCATTTTCAAGGTGACGGAATTCCCCTCAAATCTCACTTTCAATTCGTTCGCACCTATTACTGATTCTGATGGTTCGTACAAAAAGCTTTCACGTACAATAATCTCATTTGTTGTTCCATAACTTTTAGCTCCATTTCCATCTGAGTCTCTAATGATGAGATTAGCATAGGACTCAGGAGGTATATTCAATGATCCTACGATTGGGCTATTGCTATCAAAAATTACAGTTGAGCCCTCATGGATAGTATCAAATTGCAAAGAAACTGAACCTGAATTTTCGTAAAGATTTGAAGTGAATGTTGCATTTTTATTTAGGATAATGTGAGCATTCACAACACTGCTTGAAGAACTCCCTAAAGTGAAATTAACACCTTCTTTAACTACAACACGAGTTCCATTACCTCTCAATTCAAAGTCACCAGTATACGCAATGTCTTCATCTATTATAAAATTTGCTGTAGTATCATCAAATCCTTTTGGAGAATCAGCACGTGGTTTGGCAAAACTATCTTTCCTATTCGGATATTTCGTCCAATTTGAGGCTGCATCAAAGTCAGTCCCTAATGCATACCAGTTAAAGGCTGTATCGTTGTAAGGTATGAACCCTAAATCGTCTAAAGCCAATCCATGGCTATTTAAAAACAACAAGCCTCCATCAATTTCCCACTTCATAGCAAAATATTCACCGTTTTGAACAGCAGTATTCAATTCAAATTCATTTACTAATTCGTCGCTATTTGCAGATAGATTTCCATTCAACGCACCTTTTCCCGTAACACAAGCACCTAATACTTTATTGCACCCTTTCGGATTTGTAAAATCAAAATCATAATCGGTATACGATATATTAGCTATAGTAGTTCCAATTCCAAATGAAAAATTTAAAGCTTGAGCTGCAACATCTGATATTCCCCCATACCACTGCTCTCCTTTATAATATAGTTCGAATTTATTAATTGGTCTACCAGTACTGTTTTTAAATACCCAAATCAGTTCTACAGGAACTAAAATATCTGAACGTCCACCTAATGCCCTATCGCTAGAACCACTTGAACCAAAATTATAGGCACCAGCATCTGCTATACCAGTACCATTACTTGAACTTAATATTCCGAGTATATTAAGTCCTTCATTTACATACCAACCAGTAAGTGAATCTAAAGTACCATGAGTAGATAAAGCATCAAAATTTTCTTCATATACACTATCAAGTGCAGTAATTTCCACTACATTTTCCTGTGCAAACAGTTGTGTAAATGGTAATAATAATATGAATAGTGTTTTCTTCATTTGCCCTTCTAACTTGATTAAAAATAAGCATTACAAAAGGACTTTAAAAGCTAATATTTGCCGTTTTCGATTTGCTACATAATTCTACGATGGATGAAGACTTATGGTGGATTTACTGTATTTTATTAAATGGATTATTAGAATTTCATCACAAAGAAAACTAGAATAAATCCTATTAAACCATTTATTATCTCTATTAAACGAATAGGTCAAGGGTACCTAAGATTTTGTTTTTCTAATTCATTTTCACATTAAAAAGCTCCTAAATGCTATACTGCACGTCATAAAAACAGGTTTTATCCGATGACAGACATTTGAAAGTTAGATTTGAGAAAAAGGCGGGTAAAAAAAAAGCCTCTATCAAATAAAT
>TARA_R110001592_G_scaffold43461_2_pt1 | contig 19562 bp, 11 predicted proteins | sample TARA_R110001592 | Tara Oceans TARA_R110001592 (sample SAMEA4398387) | marine metagenome | biome: Polar Biome; feature: [SRF] surface water layer (ENVO:00010504); material: water (ENVO:00002006), including particulate matter (ENVO:01000060) such as... | depth 5 m | reverse complement strand
GCACTGTAAACTGGTCACGCGCGCGACTCACTTAGACGCTTATTCTGTTTGGGGGCAGGGGGGAGTCAAGTCGAATTATTTCAGTATATCAAACCAACTGGAGACAGGTGATGAGTGAAAAGTGGGAAGGGGAAACGAAAACAGGCTGCTGACCATGAATGACAAGCAGTCTGTAAGTGGAGGCGGGTGTCACTCTTGAGGCCGTTTGATGGGCTGATCAATATCACAGTAAGTGCCATCAACTTGACCACTGGGGGGGAGTCAACACAGGGATAAATCTTGTGCCTGGTATTAGTCAGGGGGCGGGGCACCGCTGAACTCTGGCGAATGAATTTCAAGTACGAGCCTTTATCACATCGGATATTCTGGATATATTGAGACAAATCACATCAGGCATGTTCATTATCTGTTTTGCAATACAATGTACCGGGGGCATGATCTGTCACCACACGGGCCGGGAGGCACGAACAAATGATGAAAGAACCTTGGTGAATATCAGCCAGCGCTGAATTCACTTAGCTTTCTTTCGTGATCTGAAGTCCTGGTAGTGAAAATAAATCTTCAATCATTCACAAGCAAAAGGATTCGGTTAGTAAGCGGACAGTCAGTCATCTGCACCAGTACACAATATGGATGCGCTTCAAAATACTATTGTTCAATTAGCAACGCCTCTCAGCCTGGCGCTGATTATTCTGGGAACATCGCTGGGGATCTTCGTGGGAGCAATTCCCGGATTGACCGGTGCGATGCTGATTGCACTCACGCTGCCGTTGACGTTTACGCTCGATCCGCAACTGGCGATGACCTTGTTAGTGAGCATGTATGTGGGCTCTATCAGTGGTGGCCTGATTACCGGCACACTCCTGCGAATGCCCGGCACACCCGCCTCCGTGATGACCACCCTTGATGGTTACCCCATGACGCAACAGGGGCAGCCCGGCCGTGCGCTGGGGCTGGGGATTTATGCTTCCCTGGTGGGTGGTTTGATTTCCTGTCTGTTTTTAGTCACCCTGTCTGCTCCGATTGCCAGCTGGTCAACACAGCTGGGGCCTTTCGAATATTTCTCGCTGGTATTGATGGCTCTGGTGTTGATCGCGACCATTGATGGCGCATCGCTGACCCGCTCTCTCTTTTCGGGAATATTGGGAATATTGGCAGCCATGCCGGGAATTTCTGCAGCCACAGGCGAAGTACGACTCACCTTCGGATTTACATCTCTGAATGCAGGATTCAAGCTGTTGCCCGTCTTAATTGGATTGTTTGCGATCAATCAGGTGCTGCGCGATATTGCGAATATTGACCAGAGTGTTCCGCGTGTTTCGGTAACACGCAGGGGGTTGTGGCTGACGTTCGCAGACTGGAAACATCAATGGGTGAATCTATTGCGGTCTTCCCTGATCGGAACCTTTATTGGATTTCTACCCGGCATTGGTGCCAACATCGGTTCGATCGCCGCTTATTCCGCCGCCAGAAACAGTTCCCAGACTCCGCAGAAATTCGGTTCCGGTTCTGCGGAGGGAATTATTGCTTCCGAAGCAGCCAATAATGCGACGGTCGGCGGCGCTTTGATTCCACTCGTGGCGATGGGCATCCCCGGCAGTGTGATCGATGCGATTCTGCTCGGTGCCTTAGTTCTGCATGGATTACAACCGGGGCCGCGATTATTCAGCGAACATCCCGAGCTCGTGCATACCATCATGGGAACCTATTTACTGGCAAACCTGGTCATGTTTGTGGTGATGATTGCCTCTGTCGGTTTTCTGGCAAAACTGGTGCGGTTTCCACGTCCTTATCTGTTGCCCCTTATTCTCACCTTTTGTATTGCCGGGGCCTTTGCGTTGTCGAACCGCATGTTCGATGTCTGGGTGATGCTCGGTTTCGGGCTGCTGGGACTGGTATTAGAGCGAAACCGCATCCCATTGGCTCCCTTTGTCATTGGCTTTGTCTTAGGTCCGATTGCGGAAGAAAATCTGTCTGCCGGGCTGATGTCATCGCAGGGGAACTGGTTGCCGATCATCGCCCGTCCCATTTCTTTACTGTTTGTGGTCATCTCTGCCTTATTGCTGGTTGTGCCACTCGTACGTCAGTTCCGCAAAAAACGGGACTACAAAACAGAGACCTTAAAAGACAATGCTGCTGAAGAGGCGAGTCGCGTCGATCAGACAGAAGCATTGAGTGAGCATGGGGGGCACGATTCTGACTCAGTCTGGAGTCGATTTGGTTTACCAGTCTGGCATACGGTGGGGGTGCTGACGATTATGGGCATGCTCGTCTTGCAGTATTCTGGTTTCTTCACGAATGAGCAGGGGCTGACGCAATATCCACAACGTCCCATTCAGGCTGTCGTGCCGTTTTCTGCAGGAGGCGGCACGGACCTGTTTGCCAGAATCCTGCAAAAGTCAATCACGGGGAACGAGCTGTTGAAACAACCTGTCGTCATCATCAATCAACCGGGAGGCAGTGGTACGATCGGGAGTCGCTATGTCAAACAGGCGCGAGCCGATGGTTATAAAATACTCTGCAACCATGAAGGGATTATTACATCGAAATACTCCGGTAAAGTGAACTTTGGTCCGGAGGCTTTCGAACCGATTGCCCAGACGGGAGAGATCAACCTGGTGGTAGCCGTGCAGAAAAATGCCCCGTTCAAAAATCTGGCTGAGCTGTTGCAATATACAGAGAAACATCCGGGTGAAGTTCAATTTGGAACCAATTTCGGAGCCCTTGCCCATTTCGCTGCCAAAAAGATAGAGCAGGCTTCCGGGGGGGAATATTTTAATTATGTGCAAGCGGGAGACGGGCAAAAGCGCTATACGATGCTGATTGGTGGTCACATTGATGCCACCATTTTTTCGCTGGCAGAATTTCTATCTTATGAGGGGGACGGACAGATTCGCGCTTTGGCAGTCTTGTCTGAAGAGAGGCAGTCCGTCCTGCCGGACGTTTCAACGGCGCGCGAACAGCAGATCGATGCCGTAGTAGGGAACTCGTTTTACTGGTGGGCTCCCAAAGGGACGCCGCCAGAGCGAATTGATCTGCTGGCAGATGTACTGGAACAGACGATGCAATCTGATGCGGTACGGAACAGTTTGCAGGCGTTGTCGATTGCACCTGTGTTTTATCGGGGCGAGAAACTAAATGAGCACATCAGCCAGAGTGAGCAGAAATTCAGCGAACTGGTTTCCGGCTCAACAGTTCAGCTGCCTGATTTTCCTTACTATATCATTCTGGCGACGCTCTTATTGCTGAGTATGATCGTCGTACAGAGAATCTTTCTCAGTCAAATACCGCCCGCAAACAGTTCCCCAAGCAGCAAGCCACGGATCTGGCTGGCCGTTTGTTGTTTTGTACTGCTGTGCTGCTATGTTCTGGTATTAGAGCAGAGCTGGCTTAATTACTGGCTGGCGACGGCATTGATGATTGCAGTCACGGGAGGAACTATGGCAAAATGGAAACCACGCTATTTGCCCGTTCTGATTGAACTCGCTTTGTTAACTGGATTGGGGACAGAAATTGTATTCACATCAGTCTTTTCTGTTGTACTGCCCTGACTGGTTTATCCCAGCGCAGAAATAAAGACCTCACGCCGAGGTTACCGAGTTTTTTCCACTACGAAGTCACTAAAGTACGAAGGCTATTTCATGACGCGCCCTAATATTTTATGGTATTGCACCGATCAGCAACGGTTTGACACGATTGGTGCACTGGGGAACGCGTATGTGAAAACACCTGTGATCGATTCGCTCGTGGCAGAGGGTGTGGCCTTTACTCATGCGTATTGCCAGAGCCCCATCTGTACGCCCAGCAGGGCAAGTTTTATGAGCGGCTTGTATCCCTCGCGCCTGCACAATACCAGAAATGGCAACGACACCTTTCCTGACTGGCCACCACTGATCAGTAAGTTAATCGCCGAGAGTGGTTACCTGTGCGGGTTGATAGGAAAGTTTCATTTAGTGAGTGCCGGCCATCGCGCCGAACCTCGGCTGGATGATGGATTCTCAGTCTGGCAGCATAGCCATGCACCGCGTGATGACTGGCCTGCAGGAACACACGATTATGCCGACTGGGTGCGTGCTCAAGGTAGAAGCCTCGATGACATGCGAAACAGCAAAGAGAATGTTGATCCCGAATATCATCAGACGAAGTGGGCCTCTGATCGGGCGATCGAATTTATCGAACAGGATCATCAACAACCCTGGTTGCTGAATATCAATGTCTATGACCCACACCCTCCGTTTACGCCTCCTGAAAAATATGCGAAGATGTTCGACCCGGCAGCGATGCCTGGTCCCCATTTCGAGGAGTCTGACAAGACGACCCAGGAACTGCTTGCCCGGGTTGATTTTCAGCCTGTCACGATGTCAACGGAAATCAGTGAGCTGAAAAAAGTACAGGCACTGTATTACGCCATGATTGCTCAAATTGACGATCAGTTTGCGCGGATCCTGAGCGCACTGGATTCAACAGGACAGAGAGACAATACGGTTATCATTTTCACTTCAGACCATGGTGAAACATTGGGAGATCATGGGCTGGTACAAAAGGGATGCCGGTTTTATGAAGGCTTGATCCGGGTCCCGTTGATTTTCTCCTGGCCCGGACATTTTGTGACCAATCAGCGTGCCACCGGGCTGGTGGAATTACTCGATCTTTCTGCCACATTACTCGATTTGACGGGCATTCCCATCCCTGGCTATCATCAGGGTCAGAGTCTGCTGCCGGTACTTACAGGCGAACAGACAAACGAACGAATTCGTGATAGTGTTCGCTGTGAATACTTTGATGCACTTGATCCGTTTTTCACAGGCGGGGAGGGCAGTTTTGCGACCATGTATCGCGACGACCGGTATAAACTATCTTTGTATCACGACAAGAATCTGGGAGAGCTTTACGATTTGCAAACGGATCCCTGGGAACACAACAACCTGTGGAACGACCCGGATCATCAGGCTGCCAAACACGAATTAATATTAGCGAGCTTTAACAGCCATGTCGTCTTAACAACTGATGTCGGCTCCAAACGGATTGCTCCGATGTGATCTCTCTATGGGAAGACGGCGGGTATTCAGGATTTGGGGGAAGGTCGAATTATTTTGTATTCATCGGAGTAACAGTTGCTCTCAGGGGGGTATGGATTTACAGAGAATTACTGATATTTATGACGATGGGTTTCTTCATCTACGGCTCTGAAGCAGCAATGTTCGTGGTTTGATCTGTCTACACCCAAATGATTCCGACAAATGGTACCAGGTTTCGCCCCTGTTGCCTGTGCTTCCTCAGGTAGAACTGGCTCTTCAAGGATAGGGTATCGCTTTCAGGATAATGTCACCAGTTGAGAGGAATTACTTCGCACGGCAACCACAAATGGATGTATCTATGGCAACACAAATACCTGCAAGGTCACGCTCACAGCCGACGTCGTGCTGTTCCTGCAGTAGATCGCTCTACAGTCCTAGCGCAACAGCTCAACCGCTGCCTGTCTGAGCATCTCGATATTCAGGAGTGCCCGTCTGTTGTATTCCGCAGTTCCCGCGTCATCAGCATTTAGCTTGCGAACTGACCCGGTCAGGGTGGCATAGTGGTCAATAAAGGCTTGCATCTGACTGTATGACCAATCATGCCGCTGTTGAACCATCGTCAGGTATTCAATGAGTTGCTCCGCTTCCCGAAAGGCCTTCAGTCGCATCGAATGCCGGATCACTGTTTTTCCCTCCGGCGTCTTGTCGAAGATGAACAGTCCGAGTTGGTCGGCCTGTCTTAATGCCTGTCCCGATTTGTCGACAGTCTGCCACGGGACCAGCCCGGTTGCACCATATCGCCAGGCATCGAGTGCCCAGGCCTGAAGTTGCCGATTGCTCTCGTGAACCGGGTTGGAAGTGCCATAGACCCAGACCTGCAATCCATCTCGCTGCATACGGTCGGTGATGAGCCTGCGATAGTTCTGAAATGCAGATGAAGAAACGACCCACAGGTCTCCTCGCCCGGCGAGTTCCCCGCGGCAAAACTCTGGACGGGAGATATCGATTCGATAGTCGATCTGAACATCGCTGGCTCGCCGCCGCCCGCGGTCCGTCAGTTCTCCATAAAACTGAAGCGCTCGATAGTCCCAGTATGAAGATGGTTCATCGAGAATCCACGGCGCCTTCGTCTGCTCATTCAGAGATCCTTTATTATTGAAGTACACCTGGAATCCGGTCTCGGTCCAACCTCTTGATTTCGCGAGGCGGACAAAGTCGCTGAGAATATTTACATACGTTTGAGCATAGGCCGGACTGTCTGCAAAGGACCGATACGCATCAGGATCGCCATTGAAAAAAGCCCGGCAGTTCAATGGCCAGCTTTCATGAAATGTCAGGTAGAATCCCGGGGCCTGAATGCGGCCGCGATGACCCTCTTCAAAGTATGAACCATCGAGATAGGGGCCAAACGCTGCTTCGAAGTCATCCCAGTAGGCCTGTTTCGCGTCCGGCTCAATGGCATCGTACCGTTTATTGTTCATCCGGCGACCAGAGCGGAGACGCATATCGAGGTTGCTCTTCCGGGCACCGGGTGCAGCGGTATGATGAGAGTAATGCAGAATGTTGGCATGCACACGATGGTCGTACGCCACCTGCTGCAGGGCGTAGTAATCGTCAACATGATCCGGAAGACCATAGCTGTTCATCTCACAAAGGAATGACGCTTTCCTCGGAAGTTGGATCGGCAGGACAGTCAATTTGAGCGGAACTTCGCGACCATCTGAAACTGCGAATTTCCCATCATATTCACCCGGTGTTGTCTCGAACGGAATATAACAGTCGACGAAGACAGCCTGATCCCTCTCGCGATTCAATGGAATTGTTTCCGGTAGTGGTACCAGAGGATCAGGAATATGACGCCCCCTGGTTGGGACGTACTTTGCCTGAAACAGGTCTACACGCCAGTCAAGAGAATTGAGGTGGCAGTTGACTGAAACTTCATTGTCACCGCGCAGGAGCACCTGAAAGCCGATCACTTCACCGGCGGCGGCAGTCAAGTGAATCCGCTGTCCATCGTACAGGGAATTATGTGTCCGATAATCCGGAGGGAAGTCCCCCACGGCGCGACCCTCCCGGTCATACTTGTCAGTAACGGGAATCACTGCCACATCAGAAATGGGTGGCGTGGCAGCGGGCAGCGGACGCAGTTTCGGAAAACTGATTGGTGCGACACTGAAGAGTTCACCCTTTACCTGGGCAGGTTGCGACTGCTGCCCTGTGCGGTTGACGGTGATCACTCCCACTGTATGCAGTCCCGGCTTTGTCAGATTCTCAGGGAGGTCGCGCAGAGTAATCGATTGCCTGCTGCCGGGATGAACCAACGGGATGTTGTGACGCCCCAGTTGGTATCCATCCACCAGAACTTTATAAGCAAAGCCGAGCCGCGGTGCCTGGAGAGTGAGTCGGGCTGATTTTCCGTCAACCGGAGCCAGCTTCAAGTCTGTTGGTGGAAGCGGAACCTCGTCGGTACGGTGATCCGTTTCCACTACGAGGTACGGCTGTTTGGCGGACTGTTCGTGTGAGAAGATTGTGGGATTCCGTCCATAGTCCGTTTCGTGTTCGTGAATTGCCAGTCCGAAGGCGATGCCTGAGGCCATGGCATGAACCAGATCGACCGGAACGTCACAGTGGTACTTTCCGTCTCGAAGTTCGAACGCAGACTGATGGACCAGGGTAAACCCATTTCCGCCAGCAACCGCTGGAAAGCGTGCTTCGGGATAGCCCCACCCGTTGACGTCTTTGATTCCCGCTGTCAATCCCGTAGAAGTCATCTCCTCCCAGGGAGCCGCGATCGTGGAGAGCGTTACTGCGGAAATCGTTTCTGCTGCTTGATGGCAAACCAGCTCGGCCCGCGTGATCGTCTTTCCTTGAATTGCTGACAGATCGAAGCTCAGTGCCACAATGTGCTGGTTCCCCTTGATCCGAATGCGGCCACTCGATCCTGCATTTACTGACCACTCTTTGTCAACCATGACGATTGAGTTATCCTGGATCACGGGCAGCCTTACAGAATCAGCCCCGAGGCATGCACTCCATGCAAAGAACAGTATAATGGCACTTGCAAATCTAGTCATATGAAGGCTCATTTCAGGGTAAATCAATCGTACACGTTTGTGGAGAGGCACGGGAACGAGCCTGTTATTACTCCAGCTGAGTTTTTGGATGCGACTCGTTCGTTTATTCTAATTATCAGTTTAATTCAGTGCGACACCGAAACTCAACGTGACACGTCTCCAGGCATGGCAGCATTCACAAGCCTGAGTGTTCTTCGCCTGCTTCCGTTCCGCTCCCACAGGCGAGCAGAACAGCCATTGATACAATAGAACACCGAGTCGTGTGACTGGTGTCATTCGTGGGGGCAGGTCAGGGAGTGTACCCAACTCGATTGCTTAAAAACGAATTAACGAGTGCGTTTGGAGTTCCACTGGGCTGTGAAAATCTACATTCAGACAGGATGTAGATTTCTGGAAAGCAGCAGTACGCGGGATCTTCGCGGATCTGGATCAGTGGCTCCGTCGTAAATGGCGTGCCATTCCGTGGTGTCACTGTCAACGGGTCAAAATTCGGGAGAAGCAATGGAAGCTGGTGCGATCTAAATGAACCAGTCGGCCCCGAAGCTCGAACGGAGTCTCTCTGGTCTTGATATCTTTATCGCTAAGGTAAGGAAAATGAGAACGTTAAAGAGAACCGCCATATACAGAGCCGTACGCGCAGTGATAGGGGAGCACAGGGGAGAAATTCTCCCTCTTCCTGATTCAAAAGTCATTGCCTGCCTTTGAATCATTTCCGCCATTTAGAGTTTGTTTTTGAATTCTGTTTCTGTTTTTCAATTTCAAAGTTAAACTGATTATTGTCCTCTGATGTCACCGTCACTTCCACATTTGAACGTTCATTATACTCGACTGGTATGATTTCTGGCGTATCAGGAATCCCTTCCTTGGGATCCCCTCGTTTGAATGTGGTGATAGAGACATGGTAATTTCCCGGTACAATTCCCAGTACTCCATCGGCGAGCTTTAAATTAAATATTCCATTTGAATCCGTTATTCCCATTGCTGAAAAGCCGTTTTTTTCCAGAGATTCAAACAGCACCTCTGCATTAGAGACAGGCTTTGAATCCAATATGACTTTGCCAGTTGCTTTTACTGTGCTTGGTTGTGAATTACAACCAGTACTCGTCATTAGGCAAACTAGTCCTGTTATTAAAGGATAAAAGGAACTTCGGTTGGCAGGAAAGTAATCCACCTTAAACACTCCTCTGGATAAACGATTATAGTAATGAACAGAAACCAATGAGAAATCAGACTTTCGATCAGGGTCTTAATATTCCCCAATTGGATCACCGTCAGCTCGGTCCAGCAGTCTTTCAAATGTACTATCAATTGCTGATGTCGATTTTAAATGATCGACATTCTCACTGATGAATCGTACAGAGCCATCGCACAGGACAAAATGCGCTCCCCCGGTATGGGAACTTGAGAAGCTGTTGCGTGGATATCCTGAACCATTTATACGGGATTCACCAACTCCTAAGACGTCGGCCATGCCATAATAAGTATTGGAAGCAGCAGTGGCGGTACCATAAACATGAGCCGCATGAGGATGAGTTCGACCTTTAAAAGACAATGGAGTTCCAAGTTTTGTTAACTCCCAGGTTCTTTCACCGACCAAAATTGTGTTCGTTGTTCCGTCAGTGATATCGCGAAATTGCACGCTGCTGTTCGACCAGAACACACCATTAACACACCCCTCATTTCGACCGGCAGCAGCAGCAGACGCTTTGTTTTTATATAACCGCCAGCTTCCACCATTACCTGCGTAGGTACTGATCGTTAAGAAAACATCGGGACCTCCACTGAGGGAGTTGATATCTCGGTCAGTCTCTGCCGGTACTGGAGATGAGGGACATTGAAAGGCAGCGAGAGGTTTTTTCATAACGGAGACCATCGTGGGGTTATCCAGCGCTTCCGCTAAAGAAATATCAGATATTTCGAGGGTGTTGTAAATAGTGCTTTGCTCCATACTGGGTAGGATATAAGCAGCCCAACCCCAGTTTCCCCGATCAGCACTATCATAGAACTCTACAATTCCAGGGGGTAATGTGGAAAATGTGTCATGATAATTGTGCAAAGCAATTCCGATCTGTTTCATGTTATTTTTACATGAGGAACGGCGAGCTGCCTCCCGTGCCTGCTGTACTGCCGGCAATAGCAATGCAATCAGGATAGCGATGATTGCGATCACCACTAATAGTTCAATTAAGGTAAAACCGGACATTTTTCGAAAACCTGCTGTACGCTTCATATTGGACTCCTGAGCAAAAACGATTTTAATGTACCAGAGGGCTGCTCCCAATTGGCGAGCTCTCAGATCGTCATCATGATGCATTACCCAGGAGTCATTCACAATGACGTTTTGCGTCATCTTGCCCAACACAATTCCCACGGCATTCATGGCGTCTTTATATTGAGTTAACGCAAAATACTTCCATCGCATATGAGAAGCAGGTACCCACCTTGACTTTCATTTCATGGTACGGGTGCTTGGAGGTTGATCGATTAATTCCGAGCAGGAAATCAGTTGAAGTGATATGTCATTCATCGAATGTGAAATGGTGGGACTTCAAGCATCAAGGAGTGTAGACCGCTACGTTCTAATTGGTTGCAAAGCAGTAAATAGCTCCCGTGCTGGTGCTGACGAACAGGCGTCCGTTGGCGACCGTTAATCCCAGAGCTTTGCCTTCGACTTTTAAGTCCCCTAAGATTTCACCACTGGCTACATCAATCGCCACAACTTTGTGATCGCTGCCAGCTAAGAGTGTGTCGTCTGCGAGAACAAAAGAATGGACTTCTGGAAACGGGACGCGCCAACGCAAGCATTTCTTGAGCAGTGTTGTCACTTTCAGGATGTCTTTTTGCGTGGCCTGGATCTTGTTTTGTAAATCCTCAATTTCCGATTTTGATTTTTCTCTGACCTTCAACTGCTTCGCCAATTCGCTCTGCAGGCTGGCCTGTAGAGCGTGTAATGTTGCACTGCGGCGGTTTAAGGCGAGATATTGTGGATGACTAAAAGCAGAAATCTCTTTTCCCGAATGGAGAAATGCATACTGATCGGATACAAGAATGCGATCAGCACCTTCAAGTATCACCGTTTGAGGGTTCTCTGCATCCTTGTGTAAAACTAACGCACCACGCAGGCTTCCTAATCCCGAAACAAAATCTGAATCTTCTGTCAGGTAGCCATACGCGCCTCCCCCTTGACGACCTTCACCACTGACCCCTTTGAATTTTCCATCAGCCAACTGAAACAGGGCTGGAAAACTACGGCCTTGCAACACATAAAGATCGGTGTCCGATGCCAGCATCGAGGCTTCCAGCGTCATTTTCGGAAGGGGGATCTTATACGTACCACTGCCTTCAACTTCGCCGGATTCGGCATTGATGGCACATAACCAGGACGGCTGCCATGGCAGCAGTGATGCCCCAAAATATGCTTTGTTATTTTGAACCAGAACACCCGTGCGACAAGGCCATGATGATATTAGTTTACCATTGTTCGGAATAAGTCGATCATTCCCGGCAGCTTGATATTTCCAGATCAGCGTTCCGGTTTTTGCTTCCAGGCAATACACAAAGCCATCATCAGAACCAAAATAAACCTTACCTGCATGCCACGCGGGTGCGATTCGCACGGGGCCATCAGTAAAGAACACCCAGCGCTCTTGACCCGTAGTGGCGTCAATGCAATGAACTGCATCATCCACCGAGGATCCAAACCAAATTGCATCCCCCACGGCGATGGTGTAAAACGCGTGGTCGTAATTCCGCATTGCCTGTAAGCCTTTGACTTCTGCGTATGCATCCCATTTCGCTGGGCGCGCCCACGCTGGTCGTGGTTGTGATTCTGATTGACGTATCCAAATTTGCTGTAATGGAAAAGTCAATTTATCAGGCGTGACGGCGCTTCGTCGATTATCATGCTGGTAGGTGGGCCAATCTGTGGCATGGCTTACCAAATTGCCATTCAAGACAATCAAGAGAATGTAAAAACTCTGTGGCAACAGTTTCAATGAATGACGTATAAGTGTTCCAGGAGGTAGTGCAGATTGAAAGGCCTGATAGAATTTATGATTGCTCATTGGCGATAACACCTCTGGTTTAGTTTTTATTTTGTTTTGCGATCGGTACACGTGGTGCGAATCCCAATGAGGTTTCCATCCAGGCACCACAGGAGCAGCCTCCGCCTCCTTCCGGAGAAAGCAGCATCCCGGCAGCGGGGATCGTACTCAACCAACAACTGGAGCGGAGGCGATACCAATCGCTTACTTGTTCATTTTTCATATCCCACATCGATAAGAGATTATTTCCGCGATAGATTAACGATTTCTCAGTCGCAACATAGTTGCCGCATCTGCGTGAAATATTGCCTCCCATCATATTATTACTCACCATCGATCCTGACTCTAAATCATAGACATGCGGGACTTGATAGACTTTCCCTGCAACCACAGCCGGGTGTTGCGCGTGCGCACCATGATTGTTTCGCGACCATGGTGCAATCGAATGCCACTGTTGTTCTCCATTTTTTGCATCAAATGCGTAAACGTGGTATTCTCCGCCTCCTGATGCAGAAATGACGATTTTGTGATCTGAATAAACCAGATAAAAGGTCACCAGCCCGTCTGTTGTGTCAATGGGGCGTTCCCACAACTTCTTTCCCGTACGGGCATCTAACGCCACCATATACTGATCGAGCCAGAGCTTTTCTTTGGCAACACCATTGGTTTTGCCTCGCCGCCGATCTTTGGCAGAAAGAAAACGTGCATCACCATGGACCAGCGTTTTTACTTTGGGATGACGCGATTCCACGAAATAAACCCGCCCGTCACCAACTGCGATCGATGTATTCAGGATGACCCCATTCTGATAATTCCATGCTTTCTGGCCGGTCTGTTTGTCGTAAGCAAAGAGATCATCACTGCACACCTTGTCTGTTCCATCACCTGGAGATCCGGTGCCATCAAACCAACGTTCGCGTCCCCAGTAATCAGTGTAAATACTTCCCCGTTTTACACTGCTGCCAAAGATCATGTCGCCTGCATTTGCGATATACCCCCAGTCATGGCTTTGATGTCTGCTGTGATCAGGTAATTGAAGAACGCGCATTCGTTCGCCAGTGTAAGCGTTCAGAACCCAACATTCCCCATTGACTGCCACGAACAGGTTCTGTTGATCGGCACACCAGTTGGCTGCATCGCGCGGGATATTGGTGCGTCGTAAATCGGCAATTTCCAATAACCAGAGAAACGCACCATTGTAGGAATCCAGAGCGATGATTCGATTCATTCCCTGGTGAAAAAGTCTACCGTTGACAGCGAGAGGGGCGGAGAGTCGAACCTGTCGATCAATGCCGAAATCTGCTCCCGGAAAACCAATCCATTGCACTTCAAGATCGGACGCGCGCGAGATACCACCCAGCGTCTCCCCTCCAAAGGAAGCGTTGCCCGGATCTCCGTATTGATGTGTCCATTCACCAGCACCAGCAACGACATCGCGTTTTCCGGTTCCCCATAATCCAGTCTTGTCTTCGTTGAGTGAGAATGTTAATCCGGTTTGCTTAAACCACTGGTGGAGATCCAGTTTCTTGATGGGTTTCGAATTAGCCGCGGGCTGTCCCAGGAAAAGAGTCCCCCCCTCCGGTCGCAGCAAACGGAAGGTCTCCCTGGGAGATCCAACCAGTTTTCCATGGGTAATGAAATCATCGGAGACGATCAGATTGGCAAAGTCTCTTGTAAAAGGAAGTGCTTCGAGTGACTTGACATGTCGCACCGTAATTCTTGTACCATAAACTTTGGCGGCGTACATTTTTTGCCGCACCGACGCGACCTTATCAGCGTCGGTATCAACACCCACAATTATCAATTCACTTTGCTTAGCCAATTCGTAAGCTAACTGTCCCTCCCCAATGCCATACACGATACAATAGCCTTTGGTGATCCCTGTCTTCGACAGAATATTCTTTGCAGCATCGGCATAGTATTTTGCAGTGCTATTAGTTCCGAAAGGAGAGAGTTCATCAGGAACGGGACGTGGTCGATGGTTGAATGTGGTGTCGAAAAGATGCTTATGGCTCTGCAACTCTTGTCCGTTTCTCCGGACGGAAATTTGATATTCGTATATTTGATTCGGTGTTAAACCAGTCAACGTCACACGATGCTTGTGTTGAGGTCTTGCCTGGTTCACCACCTGATCAATTTGACCTGGTTCTCCGTATCTGATGATCGATGGCGATGCAATTTCCGTCTGCCAGCAGAGCGTGACATCGCCATTCGGTTCATAGCATGCGTACGGGCTGTGTGCCAGATGATACTTTTTCGGCTTAATGGCTTTGCCGGGAAGTTTGTTCAGTTTTGCACGATAGCGCGCTGCAATTTGTTTTTGATTCATAATATGAGAGGAAACAGAGACTTCATGTAACATTCCTGATAAACGGAAATATTCATTGGAGTCGTGAAAAGCACCTATTTCGTAAAATGTATCGGTCGAAGGGTAGAAGATCGCGCCTGAACGTGATGAATCGCTTGCTGCCAGTTGTCCGTTCACGAATAACTGATGCACGTTTCCATCATAGGCACCAACAACGTGATACCATTTTTCGAGTTCAAATTCCGATTTCGCAGTGAGATACGTCAGTTGCTGCTTGTCCTGTGTGGCGAGACCGAAGTAAAAATGCTGATTTCGATAACCAAGAATCCAGCCTGATTCGTCCTTGCCGTTATCGCTGACTGCACCAATAATGCCTCCCCATTCCAGATCCTGGTTAATAAAAACCCAGGCTTCCGCAGTGATCTGTTTTGTCGGCAAGTTAACTTGCGTGCTCTGTTCTGAGATCATGATGGAGTTCGACTCGCCATCCAGTACAATTGCACTGAACTGTTTACCTGGAGCAAAGAAAGTCTCTCCCAGTATTTCTCCAGCTGGACCCTTCACTGCCTGGATTGATGATTGATCCAGGTGTTCTTTTGCAAATATCCAGTGATGCTTCGAGAAAGCATCTTCTGCAGAAACGACTTGCGCAGGATAGGTTGAGATCAGCCAGACAAACAGAATCAAAAGCAGCTTGTTGGAATAGTTCAAAGTCATAATCTCCCGCTTTCACATTACCTCTGAGAGGACTTACTAAATCGACTGCGATCAATTTTGGGGATTTCAGTAGATTGAGTTCTGGATAATCTGGCATACCAGGCCAGGGGGCCTGGATGAAAAGTGAAACAGACCGGAAGATTATCAACTTCGTTCCCTTCAGAAACTGGGTTCATAATTAATCTCGCAGGTTGTCGCAGAATTCCAGTTTTGCATAATCGTTTCTGCTGCCGCCAGGGCCAGTGACATGCCATTCCCACCAAATCCATTGACAATCAAGACATCAGGTCGAATTTCCCGAACGAAGAACATGTTTTTCGGAAGCCTGGCGTATAGTCCATTCCACGTTCGAGAAATCGAAAAATCAGGAATGTTGAGAATCTTCTGAATCTCGCGGATAATCAGGTTGTTGATTTCACACTTATCAAACGGTTCAATGTCATCGTTGTATTCATGCGAATCACCTAGAATCAGTTCTCCATTCTCATATTGGGATGCCATGATATGAATTCCAAAACGATCAAATTCTGGCATGTTTTTAGAAATACGATGACGGAGTTCGGTCATCGAGGGACAATTCTCGAATGCAGGGTAATGTCGTAATGACGGCCCACTGGCCATGTGGGGACCAAGCTTCCAACCGATTGGCTGGGGGGCGGTTAAAAGCATTTGCAATTTACAAATATGTAAACATTCCTGGCTGTAAGCCGCGGGAAACAGACTTTCGTAATAAGCCCCACTGGCGATGACAATTTTGTTCGCATGCCAGACCTTGTTTGCCGAAGTTAAGATCTCACCTGATGTGACCTTGGCGACGGTACTATTGAAATAGAATTCCACATTCAGCGTATCGGCGAGATAAGCGGTGGCCATGCTGATTGCCGTTTGGGGAGTGACGCGCAATTCACCCGGGCTGAACATTCCCCCTTGCAGGTTGTTTGTATTCACCGCTGGCATCATTTGCTTAACGATATGCGGTAGACATAACTCAGCATTAAGACCATGAGATGCTTCAGTATCAATGAATTCCTGCAGAACCGCCAGTTCATCGGGATGATGTGCTAGAAAGAGCGATCCGCATTCTTCAACAGCAAAGCCAGCCGCTTTACCAAGTTGTAGCCATAACTCTCGATTTCGCAGCGCCAGTTCACGCGCTGCTCCTGCGGGTTGACCGACAGGCCAGATCATCCCAAAGTTTCGAATGCTGGCTCCCTCGGCGCGGGAGTTCGTTTCAAACACCGCCACCTTCAGTCCTTGTAAGGCAGCTGCCCAGGCATGCCCCAAGCCAACAATTCCACTGCCGATTACGATTAAGTCATACTTCATCAGAATTCCTTATTGTTGTATATTCATTTCAAGACCTTTCTCAAATGATTTTCAATGAAAAACGAATTGAAGGGATTCAATTACCACAAAATCAGACAACTTGCAGAAAATTAACATCGAATTCATAAGTATTCCAACGTTAGGCATGTAAAATAAAATACATTGTGATTCTGAATTGAATGCAAGTTGTTTGCCATGACGTTATGCGAATATTTACCTGATACTTTTCCCTACACTGAACGATTATGAATATTTTTCGTTGGCGAGTTGCGTTGCTTGTTCAGACTTCCAGCGAATGGAGCCGGCAAGTTCTGGAAGGCGTGGCAGAGTATGCGGCTTCAAACGGCGGCTGGGATTTTCGAATTGAGCCGCGCGGTTTTTATGAAAAACTGAGATTGCCTTTAACTTGGGAAGGGGACGGGGTCATCTGCCGATTAACAGATCCGGAGTTGATCAAGGAGCTGCATTCAAGAAATATTCCCGCTGTCAATGTGAGTTGGAAAGGATCGAATTCCAACGATATCCCCAATGTGATTTCTGATGAGGCGGCATGTGGTCGATTGGCTGCCGATTATTTTATCCAGAATGGATGGACTAATTTTGGTTTTGTTGGCCCCCCTCCCAATCAGAAATATACTGACGTAACACAAAAATCGTATTCTCAATTACTGGCTGCAGGTGGATATCACACATATCAATTCGAGCATTCTCTTGGTTATGGTAAGCTTTCTTTTGAGGACCAGCGTCCGGAAATGGAAAAATGGTTACTATCGCTACCCAAGCCCATCGCCTTATTTGTTTGGACGACTACGATGGGACAAGAAATTATGCTCTTTTGTCGCCATCTCGGTTTATCAGTTCCGAATGACGTCGCAATATTAGCGGTTGAACTCGATCCTCTGGTCTCGTCTCTGTCTCCCGTTCCGATAGCCTATATCGATCAATCTCCTCATCGCGTTGGAATGGAAGCAGCAAAACTGTTGCAAAAGATGATTCAGGGGGAACCGGCTCCTGAAAAATCTGTGCTAATTCCTCCAAGTGGAATTGTTGCCAGACAATCCGTTGATACACTTTTGGGGGAAGACGAACATGTGCGTAACGCAATTGAATTTATTCGAAAAAAAATTGCCTTACCTATGCAGGTTGAGGATGTCGCGAATGCTGTTTCACTTTCTCGCCGATCACTGGAAAATCGCTTTCAGAAGACACTCGGAAAAAGTCCAGCTCAAATGATTCGCGAATCTAAGTTATCTCGCGCCATGAATTTATTAATGGAAACAAATTTGACGATTCAGGAGATTGCAGAACGGACTGGTTTTTTTCATGTCGAGACATTCGCTCGTTTTTTTAAACGCGAAACTGGAAAGCCCCCTTCATTATATCGCGATAAAAAAACGTTAGTCGCATCGCTCAAGGATGGGACTGAAATTTAGCAACTGCTTCTCAGAATTGGATTATCCTGTTTTTCATTCTCATCTGCGATAATCTAATATCATCTGGGTTAATTATTTCCACATTGCCATAGGCATGCAGTGAATATAAACCGTCGAGCCAGGTAGTAAATCTGAGCTGGAGCTGGAAGTGCAAAGCCTTTGAAGACAGGATTCTGGTAAAGAGTTACAGACCAGATTGAAAACGAGTAGTTATTTTTCAAACCAGGACTTCTGCGTGTATTTCAAGAAGTGATACCCTTGTCATGTTCTCCAATCTACGAAGTCTATAAGTTTACCTGGGCTAAACAGCCATCTCAGCAGACTTGATTGAGATTTATCAAGGAAGATCGTCCGGTTAAAGCAAATCAATAAATTCTTGAGCAGTGAGGAGCAAGAACAGTTTCGTCATGATGATGACACAGTCTAGATCCTTGCCTGCTTAATTATCGACTTAAAGAAAAGTACACCCGGAGGGATTCGAACCCCCAACCCCCGGTTCTGAAGATCGTAGTGGCTTTCACCACGCTTTGCTTATGCTTAGATAACGTGTATTAGAGGCGGATAAGTAGGGGGGGATTTCGAACGGACTGACTGAAGGTTCGCTGGTTCGAAGGCTTCTCCAAAGTTCTGGCCAGGTAGTCTGCTCAAATTCTAAACTGAATGCGGGTGAAGTCGATTCCCGGCACATGCGGGTATTCACGCACGAGTCCATTGTTCGGCTGCAAGCAGAGGCCATCTTTGTAATTGACGGTCGAGTACTCAACAGCGACTGTGATGTTGCCGATCGGACGTCGACCTTCCGTCAACGCTTGAACGGTCGCGGAAACTTCGGCTTCGCCCGTCTTTTCGACGAGCAGGGGGTGAAACGTCATGATTCGTTAGCCTTTTCTGACGAGTCGAAGGTTGCCTCAGTCTTATTACCCCATACGCATTGATCTAACAAGAATCGCTTCGGTGACGACACACTTCGCACCTGTCAAGCATCAAAAACAAAACTCGCGTCATTCGCGCGCAACCTCCAGCTTGTGCTCAGATTCCTTTGTCACCTTGGCCACAAACCCGAAATCGGCAAGGACCACGTAGGCTGCGGGGATTGCGAATCGGCGAAGAATTAAAAACAGCGCTGGGGACCTCGACCCGCGTGACGTCCATCGAAATCCGCGCCGGACCGGAAACGGTCTACGGCCTGGAAGTCGCCGGCGAACACGTCTACAACGTTACCGGTTCCGGATTGCTGGTCCATAACTCAGGCACCTGTGACATCGTTCCCCGCGGCCAGAACGTTGATTTAAATGCTCTAAAGGTTGCAGACGGACCATATGATTCGCGCACAATTAGGTCGCAGCTTGAAGCTCGATATGGAGCAGAGGCAGTCACATCTACAACAGTGCCACCCACCTCTGGAAAAATGGTCCAAATGTCAGGTCGTCAACACTCTGTCACGGGAGTTGTTTATGATTCAAAGGGGTTTCCTATCTTTGATCGTCATTCATTATTCGACACATATATTACACGACAATACAGCAGTGTGGCAGACGAGGCAGCACATATGCGAGCAGCAACCCGTGAACTCCGATCTAGTTTGGGCATCGGACAGGGGCAAGCTAATAGAGTCGCTGCGCTCGGAGCGATTAAGAATAACG
>TARA_R110001592_G_scaffold1632_3_pt1 | contig 19570 bp, 22 predicted proteins | sample TARA_R110001592 | Tara Oceans TARA_R110001592 (sample SAMEA4398387) | marine metagenome | biome: Polar Biome; feature: [SRF] surface water layer (ENVO:00010504); material: water (ENVO:00002006), including particulate matter (ENVO:01000060) such as... | depth 5 m | reverse complement strand
CCTTTGAACAAGCCGATGCAAGAGCGGGCGATTACAACGTACTTACAGGCAACTACAGCCAATACTACATTGTAAACCGTACACGAACTCAAGTAATTTAAGGAAAATAAATGGCAACTAGGATTACATCTCAAGCTATACCAAATCTTATAAATGGTATTAGTGAACAAAACCCCGTTCAGCGTAACCCTGCCCAAGCACAGACACAGATTAATTTTCAATCTAACATTGTGGAAGGGTTGAGCAAACGCCCATCTCTACACCACATTGCTAACGTCCTGTCTAGCACTGCCTTCCCCAACAATTCTGCCGTACACTGGATTAATCGTGATTCCGATGACCAGTATGTAGCTGTCTTTACTAACAACACTGCCCCAAAAGTTTATGACTTAGCGGGCAATGAAAAAACTGTAAGCACTCCAAATGGTACTGCTTATTTAACAACAACTAAACCTATCAACAATTTAAAATTTGTTAACATTGCCGATTTTACTTTTGTTGCTAACACAGAAAAAACTATTTCTGAAGGCACGGCTACAACTCCCGCTAAAGTAGAAGAATTTTTAGTCTATTGTAAAAGTTCTAACTATGGTCGTGAGTACTGTGTAAAGCTAACACACCAAGATTGGTCATATGGTTATGAAGTATGTTTTCAAATGCCTACAGGTAATGATGCTAGTACTGATAGTTCATTTAGAGATACGAACAAAATTATTGATATACTTTTATTTGGAACATCTAGTTCTGATTGGTCTAGTTCTGCCGATGGTATTGGTTTTAAAACTATAAGAAGTGACACGGGAGCAACTGTAAGCACCACACAAGGATTAGCTAACTATTCTAGTATTACTGCTAAATTTACATTTTCTAAATATGAAAACGTAGCCTACGGTTATTTAGTAGACCAAACTAAAACTTATGGCGTAACGACTACTGATGGTTTTGGTAACCAAGCTATGTATGCTATCAAAGATGAAATACAAGATTTTGCTGATTTACCTTACTACGCTAAAGTTGATATGATTATTAAAATCACTGGTGACGAAGGTGAAACATTAGGTGATTATTATGTTAGACATAAAGCAGGTGGTATCTGGTCAGAAACTGTGGCTCCAGGAATTAAGGTTGGCCTTAATAATTCTACAATGCCTCATGCCCTTGTTAATAATAATGACGGCACGTTTACTTTTAAAGAAATAAATTGGACTGACAGAGTTGCAGGAGATGAAGATACAAATCCCGCACCATCGTTTGTAGGTAAAAAACCTACGAACCTTACGTTCTTTCAAAATAGACTTGGCATTCTTGCAGACCAAAGTTTGGTACTAACAGAAAATGCTCAGTTCTTTAATTTCTTTATTACAACAGGAACAGATGTATTAGATACAGACCCAATTGATATTGCTGCATCTGGAACAACTGTTAACAAACTATATAATTCAATTGATTTTAACGAACAGCTACTGTTGTTTTCACAAGAATCACAATATGTACTTGAGTCATCTGGTGATGCTGTATCACCGACAACGGCTGTACTAACTAAGACTTCTTCATTCAGTCACGATACAGATGTCAAACCCGCTGAAGCAGGTAGGTTTGTTTATTTTGCACAACGTAGAAATGATAAAACTTCTATTGTTGAATACTTTGCTGATGATGATAGTTTAGTTAATGATGGTATGAACTTAACCGTTGGTGTTAGTTCTTTAATACCAACAGGAATACATAAGATAGTAAGTAACGATGTTGAAGATACATTAGTTAATTTAGTACATGATACTTTAGATACTACAAACACAACGGTTTATACCCCTTCTAGTAAGGTAACCCCAGACTTTGCAAGTAGAATGTATATCTATAAATACTTTTGGGATTCCGATAAAAAAGCACAGTCATCATGGTCACAGTGGATTTTTGATGGTGTCCAAATATTATCAGCCGAAAAATATGACAGCTATATTTATGTCTTATACAACGAAAATACTAATACAAAACTAGGCCGTATTGATTTACGAAACCCAGATTATAGTGGGCTAAATTTTCCTGTACATTTAGATATGTTAACGGCTGTTACAGGTACATATAATTCTGGTACAGACCAAACAACTTATACGTTGCCATATAACACAACACAAACAATCAAAGTTGTAAAAGCATCAAACGGTGCAGATTTACCTGTAGTTAGTCAAAGTGGCACAACTGTAATTGTTACAGGTAATCATATATCTGCCCTATTAGGAGTAGCGTATACTTCTACTTATCAGTTTAGTACCCAATACATTAGAAAAGGTGGGGAAAGCACTGCCTCTGTAGTTAGTGGACGGTATCAAATAAGAACAATGAAATTAGCTTATGAAGATTCTGGATTTTTTAAAGTTACTATTGCAGCCAATAACAAACCTGTACACGACTACACAATGACAGGTAATATTGTTGGTGGCTCATCCACTTTAATTGGACAACCTAACATTGATAGCGGTGTGTTTAGTATTCCCATACAATCAGAAAACACAAAGTATACAGCTACAATAACTTCAGCTAGTCATCTGCCTTGTCATTTTATATCGGCAGAGATTGAAGGATATTATAAGAATCGAGCAACCTCTATATAATGGGATACGTTAGAAAAGGTGTGTTGGCTGATGTCCAGGATTTACACACTAAAATAAAACAAAGTGATGTAGAAGAAATTAGAGCATCAGATAATGTAGATGCTTTTCAAGCTTTAGTACTACCTTTTACAAAACCCAATTCTGATATCTACACGATGGTAAGTGATGATGAAGAAATCATTGGAATGTTTGGTGTCTGTCCAAGTGACGCTCCCAACTGGGGTGTAGCGTGGATGCTGACTAGTGATAAACTTTTTGATGAGATGCACAAACCACAGTTTATTAAGTTGTGCCGTAAGTGGGTCAAGGAACTAAATAAAAATTATGAGTTTATCTTTAACTGGATAGACGTAAGAAATTATACATCTGTTAAATGGTTAGAATTTTGTGGATTCCAAATCATGGAAACAAGAAATTATGGATACGCAGATTTGCCATTCCATTTACTAATGAGGAGAAGATAATATGTGTACACCCGAAGCACAAGTTGCCCTTGCAATTGGTGGGAAGGTCATGGAGTACCAAGGCCAGAAAGCTAAAGCAAAACAACAAGAGGCGATAAATGCGGCAAACAGAGGTCGGGCTACACGGGGATATCTTACAGACGTTACTGCTATTAACCAAAACCAACAGGCAAAGGCAGAAGACAAAGTAAGAGCAGATTTAAAATTAAGAAAAGAACGTAGAGCTGCGGTAGCTAAGATGTTAAATCTTGGTGCAGGTAATACAAATGCAATTCTACGGGATATTAATACAGATGCTAACGTAGACTTTAATCAGAACCAAGCAGGTTTTGAATCTGATTTAGCATCACTAGACCGTAAACGTATGGAAGCATACGGTGCTATGGAAAGTGTTTGGTATAGTCAACCTATTCCGCAAAGACCTAGCTTAATGGGATTAGCAATTGATTCAGCATCTGCGGGTGTTGATTACAAAGTAGCAACTACGACATAAGGAGATATAATGGCTGACAACGAGTATAGTGGGGGAACAACCTACAAAGGTGGTACGGATAGAGTGTACTACCAATCAACTGTCGCTACTAATCTAAAAGCACCTAGGTCAAATGAGTTGTTGCAGATAGCAGACTCAATGAAGGGCTTTAATAGAAGCTTTGATAAATATGTAGATAGTAATTTAAAGAACATTAGAGATGAAGCACAAGTTGCTTTAGATGTTTTAAAGAACGAAGGTATTACAGACCCCGAAGAAATTAAAAAGCTAATGGCTAACAATGACCCTAGGGCGTTACCATTAAAAGAAAAGTATGCAGAGAATGTACTAAACGTAAACTTTGGTATGGCTCATGCCTTGCAAGATATTGAAGCACTAAACTCAACTGCTCCTAATGATATGGAAACGGCTGACCTAGATGCATGGTACGGCTCAGTTGAGCGAAGTTTTGATGGTAAAGGTGAATCATACAAGCGTGGTTATGTCTCTTTGATGGGAGAAGCTAAAAGTTCTTGGAAAGGCGTACAATTAAAAGCACAAGAAGAAGGTAAAATTAGAGCCTTAGAAAATACTGTCTATACAAAATTTCAACAAGCTTTTTCGGCTGACCCTACAGCCCCTATTGTTGATATCATTGCTAACGTAGAAGATGCTTGGCGTGATGAAGTAGGTAAGATGAAAGACTACTCTACAGTATCGGGCAAAGAAAACCCTATTAATCCTAGTGCAGCAAATAGCATTCTTCTTAATATGTTAGAGCAAGCGATTGTTACATCTAACGGTAATCCAAAAACACTCAAAGCTGTTGAGGCATATCTAAACCACAAACGTGGTGCTAAGAATGAATTACCTTCTTTTCTTAATACAAATTCAACCGCAGATAAATCAGCAAGTATTCTTAAACAGATTAGAACGATTGCAAAGAGCAGTATTATTGATTTAGCCCCTGCTCAAGCTTTAATGCTCGGCAATGCAAGAGCATCTAATCTATCTAAAAAAGACCTTAGAAGTGGTGTTAAAATAATTACTAACGATTTAGTTACTAAGAAAATAGCTGAATTGAAAAACCCAAATAATGAAAGTTTAAAAGGTAAAACACTTACTGAAGACCAGATAACCGTGATAGCAACTGATTACGCTAACAATGTGTTAATGGATTTAGCTAGAAAGAATGGTGTCGTTATACCACAAATGGAAGATATACTTCTTAACGGTATTGCAGCTCCAAACAACGATGAAATCTATGATGCCGATGGTATGGACAGAGTAACTCTGGGCTACAACCTTTGGAAAAAAATGAGCCAAAAAGGAATTGTAGATAACCCCGCAGCCGATTACTTGTCTGATGCACAAGAAGCTTATTACAAATCTATTGACGTTCTTATGGAAACTGGTGCAAACGATTTGTCTACTGCGGCTGTTGAAGCGTGGAAGGCTCAACAACTAGGTAATAATTATTGGAAAGAAGTTATAAGCATTACCGACTTAAATAAAGAACTAGATGGTATGGAGTTAAAAGGTGGTAATCTAAACGGTCAAGCTAGGTTAAATGGCAGAAGCTTAATGCAAATGTATTTAAACTCTGGCATGGATGTTGAGGATGCAGCCGATGCTACTGAAGAACATCTTAAATCTACTTACGTTGTTATCAATGACCAAGTTTGGAACAAGCGTAAGTTTCCTTTAGCAAGCACAGACTTAGCTGCCCTTGAAAATAAAAGTGCTTTTCTAGCAATTGAGGTAGCTAAACAATTCCCACAATATGATGCCGATGATTTAACTCTTGTACCGTATCTAAATGGTACGTTTGTTATGGTTGACAGTTTAGGTAAGCCTATCCTGGATTTGGTAGATTATAGAAAACAAGATGGCACAGTGGTTAAAACTAGAATGACATACACACATGAAGAAGTGTTTGGTACTGGTGAGAAAACCGTAGCAGGAGCAATGGCTGACCAAAATATTGAAAACCTAGTAAAAGGTTCTTACAAAAATAAAATTCAACAATTAGAAAACATAGCAATTGAAAAGAAAATTGAGGAAGCAGTAGAAAAGTCAGTAAAACCAGATGCAAATAATGCAGTTAGTGTGGACACCGACATGAGTAAAATTAACAGTGTTTATCCAGAAGGTATGACCGTAGAGCGATTGCAGTATACATTCAAATTAAGTGAAGATGCTAAAGCGATTGAAGTTAGAGCAATTAATAACGAAGCGGGAGAACCTACAGGAGAGTATATGGTTATTTGGGTTTTAAAAGGTTTGGTAGATGGCGAAGGAAATTTAAGTAAACACTACACTAGAATGAATAGACAACCTGTAGAAAATATGGAGAATAATTAATGCCATTATCAAATGAATTTATAGAAGAGTATCTAAAAATACTTGCTGAAGATGAAGGCACAAAAGGCCGTGCAATGGCTATTGAAGGTGGTGGTGGTACTAGAGGTTTTGGTATTACAAACATCCCCAAGGAGTTAAAAGAGTTTGCTAAAACTGCATCTGATATAGAACTAGCAAGAAAAATGTTAGTGTGGCATCACGGTAAGATTGCTAATAATATTGGAGGAGATACTTGGGATAACCTACCTAAAGCCATGAAAATTGTTACGCTTGACCAACAATGGAATGCAGGAAAACTTTTTAATGGTTATAAAAAGGATATTGTTGCAGGGGATTATAAAGGTGCATTAGGTAATACACTTGACATTATTTCTGCTAATGACCCAGACAGGGGTGATGTAGGCGGGGTGATGAATGGCTTAATTTCCCGTAGGGTAAAACATTATAATAATGCAGCTAGTGAACTAGGTCTTGCTGTCATTAATCAGTACAACATTGGAAGCAGTGGAACAGGCACACAAATTACATATAATTATAGTGATGGTAGTAATTCTAATGTTAAGACATCAAAAGGACTCCATTCTAAAAACAGTGACAAGTTATTGGAAAGCGGAAACCAATCGTTTTCAGTCGCTGCCCCATTAAAAAAAAATCAAGTAACCACTGACGGTACACAAGAAGAAGATAGTTTATTTGATAAATTTGTAGATGGGGCTTCAGAGATTGCAGGTGATGTTGCTGACAACGTAACAAGCTTTGCAGGTAATGTAGTTGATGGCATTGGTGACGTAATGCAAACTTACGGTGAATCACAAATTGCTTTAGGTGAGGCACAAAAAGAAGGTGTCAATCAAATTGTTGATGGTGTAACTAATATGTTTACTACATCTGAAACAGAAGAAGTAGTCACACCTGTAAGTGGCGAAGTACCAGAAGTTGATACATCAAGATTAGATAATGAATTAAAGCGTGAAGCGTTGACACTTGGTATAGATATACAAGAACCAACGACTGACGGTAAAGCCATTATTTCAAAAGATTTTACACCAGTAGTTCCACTACAAAAAAATCCTTACACTGACCCCAGTGTACTGGTTGCTCCTAAAGAAAAAGTTGAGCCTGTAGTACTAACACCAAAGGAAGCTACACTAGCTAAATATAAAAATAGCACATTAAAAGAAGTTCTTGGTGACCTTGATAGTATGAAAGACAAGGTGTCTACAATAGAGAACACACAAAATTCACCAATGGTCTTTAGTCAACCTCATTGGGGGCGGTCTAAAGTACAACCAATCTTAACAAGAAAACAAGTAGATAAAATAGAAGCTGATGCAGAAGCATTAAAAGACAAGCTTTCAACAGAGACAGACTTCTTTGGTGTCACAAACAAAAGTGTTATTGGAGCAGGTGCGGAGCATCTATGGGTAGGTAAAGCTATTTATGATGCAGCAAATAAAGCAGATTTTAAACCAGACCCAGATTTTGTACTTAAAGAATTAGATGTAGAATTAGTTAAGAGTATCCAAAAACAATATGAAATTAATGATATTGATGCACTAGGCGAAGCCGTATCACTTGCCCATATGCATTCTATTGCATCTAGGATTCAAGACGAAGAAAAATTATTAAAGACTATCATGGCTGAAGGTACAGTTCCTGGAATTATAGCAATGCTTGGTGTTAGTGTTTTAGACCCTGTAGCTTTGGGAGTAACTATTGCTACTGAAGGTGTGGCAGCCCCGTTTATTTATGGTGCTAAAGTTACACGCCTTGGTCGAATGCTTAGAGCAGCCCTGTTGACAGGTACAACTAACGCAGCTTTAGAGGCCGTGTTGGTTAGCCAGAATGAAACAATGGATGTTGAAGATATTTATTATGCGGCAATCTTAGGAGCAGGTCTTGGTGGTTTCTTTGCAAGTCTTAGGAAAAGCAATAAGACAGTAACTCCGGGCGGTACAGATGAAGCATATTTAAAAGCTTTAGATAATTTTGATAAAGAAGTAACAAAAGATGTAATAGCAGAAGAAGGTCTTAACCTTACAGAAAAAGGTACAAAGGCTATGAACACTGATGCTAACGCCACAGTAAAATCACAAATGGATTTATTTGATGATGAACCTGTAGATACATTCCAAGGTACAATACGAACTGATGGACATACAGAACACAAAGTCCGTGACGGTGAAGAATATATTGTAGTAAAGAATGAAGATGGAACTAACGAAATAAGGAAATGTAAATGATTGAATGTAAACTTGATGACTCAACACCGCTAGATGGTTTAGAAAACGCTACTGATGAGGAAGTTGGAGCATTTCTACGGACAAAGAAAATGTTTGATGAGACAGAAATTGCTAAAGAAAAAGGACTTTCCGAAAGTGTTATGAGGTTTTTTAGGTTTGACCGTTTTGCTGTAATGAACTCATCGTCAAGTCCACTAATGCGACAGATGGCTAAAATACTAACCGAAGACCCTAACGCTACTGGTGGTATAGTTAGAGAAGCTACGGCTACCGCTATTAAACACATTGAGTCTGGTAAATTTAGAACACAATATTACCGTTCTTACATCCCATCATTTAAAGAGTTTTTAAAAGAACGACAATTAAATGTAAAACATCTATATTCACAAGCTACAAGAGAAGAGTTTAATGAACTGATTGCTAAGTCAATTCGTAATGGTGGTGCAGGTGTATCGCCCGCAGCAAACAAGGTAGCTAAAGTACAGTCACAAGTTTATGAAGATGTACTAACGCTTGCACAAAAGGTAGGTGTCAAAGGTGCAGAAGATATTAAAGCAAATAAAAACTACTTAACTCGTACTTGGTCTAAGAAAAAAGTACACAAGCTAATAGAAAAGTTTGACCGTAAATATCCTGGAAAAGGCAGAAAGAAACTAGAAGAATTTATCGCACGGTCTATGAAGCAAACTAAAGGTAGTGAAGAAGCGTTAGAAGATTTTGCTAAACGTACTAAGTATTTATCTAAAATGTTACTACGTCACGTTATGGACGGTGAAGGTACATTTGGTGTTAACCTTGACAGGATTTTAAAATCTAAAGGTGAAGACCTAGCGTCATATCTTAGAACAAATACAAGTATGTCAAATGATGACATTGGTATGTTGCTATCCTCTGTATTTAAAACAGACAGAGATAAAGCAGGACGTATCACGCAGTTTAAAAGGCGTATTGATTTGGATGAAACATATGCCGATGCTGAATTAAGAATAGATGATTTTCTTGAAAATGATTCGGAAATATTATTTTTGAGTTACATCAATTCGTTGTCTGGTCAGATTGCACTAGCTAATAAAGGTTTTAAATCTAGGGCAGATTTTGATTCAGTAGTAAACCAATTAAAAAAAGAAACAGAACAAACAATGCTTAAAGGCAATATGTCTCGTAAAGACCAGTTCTTTAGACAAAACGAAATGAAAGCATTGCAAAGTGTTTATGACCATCTGACAGGTAAACCACTAGAAGACAATGTTGGTGGTGCTTGGTCTACGTTTGGTCGTGTGGCTAGAAAGTATAATTTTGCTAGAGTTATGAACCAAGTTGGTTTTGCTCAGTTAGCAGAGATTGGTAACTTAACATCTGCTATTGGCCTTAAACAAACTATTAGACATATACCAGAACTAAGAAAAATGTTGAAACGTCATAAAGACGGTGAAGTTGATGATGCATTGGTAAATGAATTTGAAGTGTTCTTTGGTGGCTTTGGTAACGAAAGAATGCTTAACCAAATCACAAATACAATGGATGATTTTGGAGCAAGAGCAGGTATTGGTAAAGATAGTATGAGTCAGTTTGAACGTGGCTTAGACCATCTAGGAAGATTTACTGCCGATGTATCTGGTATGAATGGTGTTAACATGATGATGAAACGCCTAGCTATGAAAGGTATGTTACAGAAATTTGCTGATGAAGCTTTTGATGGCAAGAGTGCATTGGGTAGTCGTAAAGTATTTAGTAAAGATATTGGTAAAATGTCTGAACAACGATACGCTGACTTGGGTATATCAGATGATATGCGAGATGCAATCATGGCTAGTATTAGACAATTTGCTGATACAACAAAAGGCACAAGAGGCGGTAAACTTACAAAATTAAATATTGAAAAATGGGATGATGATGTAAGAGATGCTTTCTCTTTAGCTATGTCACGATGGGGCAGACGTACAATCCAGGAAAATGACATTGGTGAAACTATCTTTGCAGCGGGATTTGCTGACACAACAACTGGTAAAATTGTATTGCAGTTTAGAGGATTTATGACAACCGCTTACGGTAAACATTTGTTACACGGTTTAAAATCAAATGACTTACAAGCTTACACACAATTTATGACTTCTTCTTTCATGGCAGGAATGGCTTGGTACGGACAGACTTATGTACAAAGCGTTGGTATGTCTAAGAAGGAACGTAAGAAATTCTTAGAGAAAAAGTTTGGTGAGACTGATGAAGAGTTTTACCAAAACTGGGGTAAGGCTGCATTCCAAAGGTCGGCATGGGCTTCTATCTTACCTGCTACAATTGATACAGGTGCAGATTTCTTTCTGGATGACCCAATCTTTAGCTACCGTTCAACAGGTCTATCAAGTAACTTGGCAACTGGTAACCCAACAGCCCAATTATTGATGAATGCATATGAGGCTAGTAGAGGCACAGTGCAAGCAATGATATACGATGATGAGGATTACTCACAGAAAACTTACAACAAAACATTACAGCTTTTTGTACTTCAGAATATGCTTGGAATACAAAATGCAACGAAAGCTTTTGGGCAAGAATTTCTTCCCGAAAAGCCTTAATCACTTCCCTTATTAGAAAGAACTGGAGAATACTAAATGGCAAATAGCTTTGTACGATTTACACAGACAGGTAGTACGACTACATACAGTCTTGGGTTCACTTACCGAAGCCAAGCCGATATTTCAGTTACACTAAATGGAGTGGCTACAACAGCTTTTTCGTATAATGCAGCAGGTACACAAATTATATTTAACACTGCCCCTGCCACTGGTACAGCCATTCAGATTACCCGTGCTACTAGCCAAGATTCTAAATTGGTTGACTATGCTGAAGGCTCAGTTCTTACCGAAGGTGACTTAGACACAGATTCAGCCCAAGGCTTCTTTATGGGTCAAGAAGCTATTGATAAAGCTAATGACGTTATTGGTGTTGATGCTACTAACTTCCAATGGACTGCGGGCAACCTAAGAATTACAAATGTGGCTGACCCAACTTCAGCCCAAGATGTTGCCACAAAGAATTATCTAGAAACAGTATGGTTATCAACATCTGACAAAACAAATTTAACTACAGTCGCAGGTATAAATACAGAGATATCTAACGTAGCTGCAAAGACTACAGAAATTACTAATGTATCGACTGACATTGCAAATGTTAATACTGTAGCTACAAACATTGGTTCAGTAAATACAGTAGCTACAGACATTACAAAAGTTATAGCTGTAGCAAACGATTTAGCAGAAGCCGTATCAGAAATTGAAACCGTAGCAGATGACCTTAATGAAGCTACATCAGAAATAGACACAGTATCAAACAACATTGCTAATGTTAATATTGTTGGTGCAAACGATGCTAACGTAACCAAAGTTGCAGTTATTGATGCTAACGTAACCAAAGTAGCTAACATAGATGCTAATGTAACTAAGGTTGCAAACATAGATGCTAATGTAACTAAAGTTGCTAATATTGACGCTAACGTAACAACCGTAGCCAACAATGATACCAATGTAAGTAAAGTTGCAGTAATTGACGCTAATGTAACGACTGTCGCAAACAATGATGGCAACGTCACAATAGTTGCTACCGCTAACACAAACGTAGGTTTAGTTGGTGGTGCTATTACCAATGTTAACACCGTAGCAACAAACCTAACTAATGTTAATGCTTTCAGTCAAACATACCTAGGTGCTTTTGGAACTGCTCCTACACAAACAGGAACAGGTGCAGCTCTAGCGGATGGAATGTTATACTTTGATTCTGCTTCAGATATTCTAAAAGTTTATGCGGGCGGTTCTGGTTGGCAATCTGCGGGTAGTTCCGTAAATGGTACAGCTAACCGATATCAGTTTACATTAACAAGTGCAGGTTCAATTCTAACTGGTAATGATGTTAACGGGAATAATCTAGTATATGACGCAAATTTTATTGACGTATTTTTAAATGGTGTAAAGCTTAGAAACGGAACAGACGTAACTGTCACTTCTGGTTCAAGTTTAGTATTTGCAAACACTCTTCAAATTGGAGATATTGTAGATGCAATTGCTTACGGCACGTTTGCCGTGGCTAATCTAAACGCTTCTAATATTACATCTGGTACTTTGTCTACAGGGCGTGGCGGAACTGGATTATCTAGTTTAGGAACAGCGGGTCAAGCCCTTGTTGTAAACCCCGCAGGTAACGCTTTGCAATATGCTAACGCAAGTTCTGCGGAAGTGTATGGATTTAATTTAAGTGATACTAACAGTGACGGTATCCTGGATTCATTAATAGTCACTACAACGAATGGTGGGGCTGATAATATCAACTCTGCAACATATAGTGCTTTTGATGATGTGCTATATGCAGCGACTGGTTTTTCATGGTCTTTGAATGCCAGTGGTCATCTAATAGCAACAGTCTAACAAGGAGAAAATAATGGCTACAATCGATTTGGGCAAAGTTGCCCTAGTATGGAAAGGCACATTCGATAGTGCAACTACATACGAAAGCAAAGATGTTGTCCAATTTACCGATAGTGGCGAAGTAAGTTCATATATTTATGTCAACGCAAGCGGTGCATCTGGGCAAACACCTTCAACAGGTGGAACAGTAAACACTACTTACTGGAATAAAATGGCAGGTGGAGCTGCGGGCATTTGGGCTTCTGGCCTTTCACTAGGTACAGCAGGTCAAGTTGTTAAAGTTAATTCTGGTGCAAGTGCATTGGAATTTGGTCAAGGTTCAAAAGTATTAGGAATGAAATGTAAATTTAACAATGCTACAACGCAAGTTTCTTCTAATGGTTCGGGAGATACTCGTGACCACGCTGATATTTGTGGTGGTAATGTAGTTTATACCCCTCAATCAACAACATCAAAAATACTTGTATCATTAACATCGGGTACGAAAGGTTGGTCAGACCAACCCGCAGGAGGTTTTGGATTAAGTTTATCCGTATCTCAATCTGGTGGATTAAATTACACTAACCATTATGCGTCACCTTATGGTGGCTATGATTTAAATTCTAGTGGGTCATCTTATGGTTGGGATATTGCGATATCAAGAATGGATAGTAATTCATCAACTAATCCAATTACAGTGACAGGACAAGGTTATTGGTATGATGAAACACCTAATGGATTCGTTCAGTATACCGCACCTTGTTTAACAGTTTTTGAATATGAGGAGTAATAATTATGAGAAAAGATAAATCACAATACTATTTACCTGCCATCAGAGAATTAACTGGAGAAGGTGTAAAAAGTGTTTCAATAGATGAAAATAATGAAATTAAAAAAATTATTTTTGTAAATGATAATGTAGTAGAGCCAAGCCACGATGAAATAAAAGCTAAAGCACAAGAAATGGTAGAAGCTAATTATTATGTAGATGATAGAAAAAAAGCCTATCCATCTATTATACAACAGCTTGATACTATATACCACAAAGGTATTGATGAATGGAAAGCCGACATCAAAGCTATCAAAGATAAATACCCAAAGGAGTAACCGATGAGTAAAGCCAGAGATTTAGCTGACATCGTCAGTAACCTAAGTGCAAATGCTGAAAAAGCAGTTGTAGTAAATGCAGGTGGAACTGAACTTACGTTTGGTGACGCAGGTTCAACTGAATTTTATGGCTTTAACTATGTTGATACTGATGGTGATGGTGTCAAGGAAGATTTGATACTCACTACAACAAACAATGGAGCAGATAACATTTCGGTATCTAACGCTGATAATACAGCTACAGATATATATGACGAAAGTTTTTGGGCTTCAGCTAATTTAACATTTTCAATCAACGCTTCTGGCGAATTGGTTGTAACCATATAATAAAGGAGATAATAGTATGGCAACAGTAAATCTTGGCAGGATTAAACCTGTCAATAAAGGAACGTGGTCTAGTTCAACCACATATGCTGTCGATGATTTTGTTCAGTATACCGACAGTGGCGTACTATCAACTTACATTGCAGTAGCAAGTGGTTCTAACCAAGCACCGTCAACTTCTGGCACAGAAAATAGCAGTCATTGGAAGTACATGAGCAAAGGCACTACAGTTGCTGTTGGCAATAACAAAGTTGTTGTTTCTGATGGTAGTGGTAATCTTACAGGCCAAACAATTGGTACAGCAGGTCAATCACTAAAGGTTAACTCTGGTGCTAATGGTTTTGAATTTGGAAATATTCCTACAAACAGGTCTGGAATAGCTTTCTTTTCTTATGTTGATTCATCAGGACTTTTTCGTGATTTATGGGGTGCTACAAACCCCGGCAGTGGTGACAGAATGTTACTGCCATTTAATGAAACCTATGACCCATACAGTGTTTTATCATCAATAGGTTCTAATACATTCAATGTAGCAACAACAGGCGTATACACACTAAATATACACTTTACTAACCACGTTCCCAACCACTATTGCGGCCCGTTTATTTATGATGAATCTTCTGGAGCGTTTGCTAAAAAACCAAATGCAGGTTTTACAGGTTCAATAAACGAAACAGCACCAATGGTGGGCTATGTAGCTAGTCAAGGTGCAGGACTAAATGAATCGGATGCTTTGTATTATTTAGAAAACAACAAACAATACTCTTTTAGATTTTCTGCGGATGGTGCTATGGGAGTTTTCTCCACAACCACAAATTATGTTTTAGCAAATTACACTGTTAGTGGAGTAGTTAAAAATAATAGCTTGTTTAGAGCCACAATAACTAAAATGGAGGCAGTATAATGTTAGAAGAAATGTATGATGATATTACTATTAATGGGGTAACAGGTAGTTATCCTAAACTTTACATTCTTAATAGTGGAATGAAACAATTAAATAAAACTTTATCGGGGGCAAACCCATCTAATTATGAATTACTTGTCAAAACTTATGAAGGTGGTGACGATTTACCAACAGAAGCAAAACTAAAAGAAGCTGCGGTTGTTTGGATTACTGATTTCTTGTCTAAACGATATCAAGGTGAAAGAGCAAATGCATATCCCCCAATAGGTGAACAACTAGATATGCAATACCATGATGCCGTAAATGGCACGACTACTTGGAAAGATGCGATTGCTAAAGTCAAATCTGATAACCCTAAGTAGGTGATTGGTTGAATGAAGATGGTGCAAGCAATGAACCCCGAACTACAAGTTCAAATGGAATTAGATGCCCATGAAAAGGAATGTGCAGTGAGGTATCAAATGGTGAACGATAAACTAGAAGCGTTAGACAAAAGATTATGGAGACTAGAAGCTATGATTATGTTGTCTACTATTTCTTTTATCGGTTTAGCAATTGTACTAATAACAAAGATTACATGACATTCCCCTTAGTTAAAGTTGTTTGGATAGATACTGTCGAAACATCTGATGGCTCATGGCAATCAAAAGAAGAACTACTAGAAGAAACACCTGCTTCTATTGATTCAATTGGCTATTTAATAAAACAAAACGAAGACTACATCGTTCTTGCTGCGGATAAGGCTACAGAAGATGATGATGATTTATTTGGTAGATGCCAAGTAATACCTAAAGGTGTTGTAAAAAGCATGGAAAACATAAAAGCATAATTAAAGAAAGGTAGGGTAAAACTCTATGATAGACCCTATTTCAGCATTTGCCGCATTATCTGCGGGGCATTCTGCAATTATGAAGGGCATCCAAATGGGGAAAGATTTATCCTCGTTATCGGGTGCGGTAAACCGCTATGCCAAGGGAGAAGCAGAACTACAATGGGGCGAAGCCCGTAAGAAAAAAGCAAAGTTCTCACTTGCCGAAGACTCAGCTATCGAAAAGCATTTTCAAAAAGAAAAGCTAGAAGATATGCGAGCAGAATTACGAAAAGCATTTTTATATTTTGGAAAACCCGGACAATGGGAAAGATTACAGGCAGAGATTGCCAATGAACGTGTGCTTATAAAGAAAGCTTTACAAGAAGAAGCTGACCGCAAGGAACGCTTGTTTATGATTATTAGTTCAATAGTCATTACTTTAATTGCATTAGCTGCTTTATACTATTGGATAATATTTTTGAAAGGCACGTTACAATGAAAACTTTATTAAAAGAAGTAGAAGAAAAGATTTACGAAGAAATAGACCCCGATGGCGGTCGAAGAATACGAAAAGAAACTACAACTAAGACGTATTTCCCTACCTCTGACACTCGTCACAACCCCTCAATATCAACAATAGTAGAATATATATAGGAGAAACAATGATTAACGTATTACTACAGGGCTTGTTTGGTGTTGCTAGTAGTGCAGTTGAAGGCTACATCGACACTAAAAAAGCTAAAGCAAAACAAAAGCTAGTTAAGATTGAAGCTGAAACAACATTAATGGAAAAACAAATCACTGGCGAAATTGCTTGGGATGTTGAAGCTATCAAGGGTTCTAAAGAATCCTGGAAAGATGAGTATTTAACAATTTTATTTTCAATTCCATTGCTACTTTGCTTTTTGCCGTGGACAGTTGAATACGTTGAGCGTGGGTTTGCAGCTCTCGCCATGACCCCCGATTGGTATAAATATACTTTAGGAATTATTGTGAGTGCATCTTTTGGAATAAAAGGTGCGTCTAAAATGTTTGGTAAAAAATAAAAAGGAATAATAAATGAGTGATATTGATTGGCCTTCTGACCCAAAAGTTGTTCAGCTTGAAACTAAAAAACTATGCACTTGCGGTGCTAATTCTTTTGAAGCACAACAAGATGCTTTACCTCAAATGATGGTAAACAAAGCATATCAACTATTAAAATCTGGTGCAGAACTAACTGCCAGTGAATTAAAAGTTTGTCTAGATATTACTAGAGCCTATGGCGTAGAAATAAAAGATGAACCTAAAAACGTACTAACAGAGAGTCTACCATTTGATGAAGAGTGAAACTCAAGTTGCTCAAGTTAAAAACTTTAAAAATTTTTTATATTTAGCTTGGCAACACCTAACACTTCCACCCCCAACTCCGATACAGTACGATATCGCAGATTTTCTACAGGGTAATGACAAGCGTATACTTATCGAAGCCTTCCGTGGCGTAGGTAAATCTTGGATTACTTCAGCTTTTGTTTGTCACCAACTATTGTTGAACCCTCAACGAAACATATTAGTTGTGTCAGCATCTAAATCCCGTAGTGATGACTTCAGTACCTTTACACAAAGATTAATTGCAGAGATGCCTATACTAGAGCATCTTAAAGCTACGTCAGACCAAAGGCATTCTAAAGTATCCTTTGATGTAGCCCCTGCCAGAGCGTCACACGCTCCGTCTGTTAAGTCGTTAGGTATCACCTCGCAGCTAACAGGTAGTCGTGCAGACCTTATCATTGCAGATGACGTTGAATCAGCTAATAACTCCCAAACGCAACTAATGCGTGACAGGTTAAGTGAAACTGTAAAAGAGTTTGATGCTATTATTAAACCCGAAGTAGGACGTATTGTATTCCTAGGTACACCACAATCAGAGATGTCACTTTATAATGACCTTGAGGAACGTGGATTTAGAACTAGAATATGGACTGCTAGGTATCCCCAAGAAATCCAACAGATAAGCTACGGGCAAAAGTTCGCACCGATGCTTAGTGAGTTGTTAAAGAAAGACAAAAAATTAGTAGGTAAACCAACAGACCCACAGAGGTTTGATGATATAGATTTATTAGAAAGAGAGGCAAGTTATGGCAGAACAGGATTTAATCTTCAGTTTATGCTTGATACTTCTCTTTCTGACCTTAACCGTTACCCATTAAAACTTAATGATTTAATAGTAGTGTCGGGCAGCTCAACATGGAATGAAGCACCAACAAAAATACAATGGGCTTCTGGGGCTGACCAGATAAAAGAAATAGATTCAGAGATACCTAACGTAGGTCTGAAAGGTGACTACTGGGTTGCTCCGTTATACATGGCAGAGCAATTTGAGGAGTTTGAAGGTTCAGTAATGTCTATTGACCCCGCAGGTAGGGGTGAAGACAAAACCGCATATGCAGTCGTTAAGATGCTGAACGGAGTTTTATATGTAACAAGTGTAGGAGCATTAGATGGTGGATACAGTGAAGCAACGCTTACAAAGCTTGCTAACGTGGCTAAAGAACAAGATGTTAATTATGTGGTCATTGAGTCAAACTTTGGTGATGGTATGGCTACCCAACTTCTCAAGCCTATTATGGCAAAGATACATCCGTGTAGTATTGAGGAAGTTAGGCATAATAAGCAGAAAGAACTAAGGATTATTGATACCTTAGAACCCGTAATGAATCAGCATAAGTTGATTGTAAACTTAGAAATGATTCATGCTGACTTTAAATTAGACCCAGACCACCAGTTATTTAGACAGATGACCCGTCTTACAAAAGACAGAGGTTCTCTGCGTCACGATGACTTATTGGATGCTTTGGCTATAGCAGTAAACTATTGGGTTGAAAGAATGGACAGAGATATGGTACTCTCTGCAATAGAAAGTCGTAATACACTTTTAGACCAAGAACTGGAAGTGTTTATGGAGAACACAGTGGGAAGGAAACCACAAACAACTTCTTGGATATGAAAGGCACACAACAATGACTAAAGTAATTCTATTAGTATTCGTACTACTACCCAACGGACATATCGACACTAAGACTGAAGTGTTAAGAAACTGTCCACCTGCTCCCATGCTTGAAGCTATCATGGTAGATAAAGTTCAAAAAGGACTTATCCTGGAGTGGGGTGCAACTTGTAATGAAGTTGTGTTTACTAAAAAAACAGCAACATAATCTAATACCTTCCCTACTAGATAGGGGGGCTTTAGTTACCCTATAGTATACTCTAGTTTCTAGGGTATTCTACCAAGGTGGTAGTTGTTAATGTTAATTATAATGGAGATAAGATATGGCTAAACGTGGACTTTATTCCAACATGAATGCCCGTAAGAAGGCAGGTACTTCTAGAAGTAAATCTAAGAGTACAGTGAGTGCTAAAGCGTACTCAAATATGAAAAAAGGTTTTCCTAAGAAAAAAGGGTAAGTACATGACTAATAAATTTACTCTTGATGAGTACCAAGAGAAGGCTAGTAAGACAGCCATCTACAAAGACAAACTAACTTACCCTGCCCTAGGGTTATCTGGGGAAGCAGGTGAGGTAGCAAACAAAGTTAAGAAGTATATGCGTGATGGTCACCTAGATACTATGGACTTAGCCAAGGAACTTGGTGATGTACTTTGGTATGTCGCAATGGTGGCTAATGATATTGATTATGATTTATCACAAATAGCAGAACTCAACATACAAAAGTTAAACAGCCGTATGGAACGGGGTAAAATCCAAGGTTCTGGAGATAACAGGTGAAACAAAGTAAGGGCAAAGCTAAGAATCCTGTAGCTAAAGCCCTTATTTCCCCTAAGTTTCGGCAGCAAAGGGCTGTCAATAGGGTCAAATATACCCGTAAGAATGCCCC
>TARA_R110001592_G_scaffold341674_2_pt1 | contig 19590 bp, 18 predicted proteins | sample TARA_R110001592 | Tara Oceans TARA_R110001592 (sample SAMEA4398387) | marine metagenome | biome: Polar Biome; feature: [SRF] surface water layer (ENVO:00010504); material: water (ENVO:00002006), including particulate matter (ENVO:01000060) such as... | depth 5 m | reverse complement strand
ATATATTTTATTTTTTACAATTTTCCGCGTTTTTTAAAATAAATTTAGATAAATAAATATATCTATAATAATTATAAAATAATGTCAGCTGATACTCGCCCCTCGCTTCTTAATATTAAAAGTATGCCGGTTTCTACCGCGCTTCAATTTACCACCGACGTGTTAGACCCAGTAGTTAATAGTGAAAAATTTACTCGGTTCGAATTTCAGCCGAAGGGTTTTTTACATCCTAATACCCAGCTTACTATTCAAGTTCAAGCCGCAACAAAGGCCGACGGATCAAAGGATAACGCTATTAGTGATATCGCTTTTCCTTTCGCTAATGTAGGTTTATATTCAATGATTTCGCGAGCCGTTCTTAAAACAGCGGACGGAACAACAATATGTGAGACGGATAGCTTAAACGACCTCATGGCGTGCAAATCGCAATTCGTAAGTAATGCAGCCAATAAAGAAAGAGAACAATATAAAACCGGTCGCCAGATTTCTTATGGTCAAATTTTTACCGACGGTAAGGGCCAAGAAGCTGGAGGGTATGGTTTAGATAATCATTTAGATTATGATATTAGAACCGCTACTTCAAGTCCCTCTGGAGCTAAACCGGTAGGTTTTAAGAGACAAGGATTAAGCGTAGAAAATCATTTAATTAACTCGCATGAAAGCACCTTTTCATTATCGCTACACGATCTATTCCCTTATCTTAAATCCGGTAATCAGCTTCCGCTTTTTATGATGCCTCGCGTGCAAGTAGAAATTTACTGGGCCGACGAGTTCGGTAATGGTCGCCTTAATTCGCAGACGGTAGTAGATAGAACCCTACCGGAAACTTCCTTTAAAATTAAATCAACTTCTATTTACGCGGATTATCTTTTCTATGGTGGAGAATTTATGGCGGAATATAAAGAGAAGAACGCGGAACTTCAGTTTAGCTATATCGATTACCGCCTATCTAAAAATAGTATTAGCGAAACCGAAACCGGTAGCGTAGCGCAAGTAGTCCGTAATGTAGGAGGTAATGGAATGCAAGTTCTTAAAACCTTTACGCAGTTCGGCCCCCAGCATGATCCGGACGATGTAAAACTTCTATTAGGTAAATATACCGCAATCGGCGGAGTTCCAGTAGGAGCCAAAGGAGAGAGACAGAAACTGGAAAGTAATATGTTCTTCAATAATGAATTTTTATTTCCTCAGTCCGTTCTTAATCCGGCGGTTCATTTCCACCACCTTATTTCAACGGAAGGCGCCCCAGCTTATGTAAGTAGAGAAGCTTATAGCGGAGAAGGAAACTGTATAGTATCATTAGCGGCCCACAACTATATGGGCCTTCAGCAGCGGTCAAATCTTCAAGCTAAAAACTTCTGGCAAGGACACCGCCTTAATAACGGAGAACGAGTAGATAGTAAAGGTATCGATCTTCATACAAAAGGAGATTTAGGCGTAAAAACGGAACAGAGAGTATGGTTAGAAATTCTACGATACGCTACTCTTATTAACGGTCAAATGGACACTTTCTACGCATAAATAAAAGTGACGGAGTGGCAATAATATAGTTATATATCTAACGCCACTCTGGCTAACTCTATCTTTTAATTTAGTTTTATTACCAATTTTTTAATATATTATATAATATTAAATAAATGGATTTCGCGGATATTAAACTTTTAGAATGCAATAGGACCCAATCTATACAAGCTAAAAGCGGAAACGATACGCAACCGGCAGTATTTACGTGTAAGTTAGGTAAAGGGGTTAAATTAGACGCCGGAGATACCGTAGAAATATTAAGCGGTTTCGTTAGCGAAGACGGATGTGGAGGAGATAATATGGAATTCAACGGAGATTTTCTAAAAACCGATAATGGTTATTTAGAAGACGGAACGGAAAGCCGAGTAGTAAAAGTAGATTTAGAATATACGAAATTATTAATTACTCATAATAGTGAACTTATACAAGATTTCCAACATAAACAAAGCGTAATAGTAAGGAACGAAAAAGACGGAACTAATACAAATTCAACCGCTACTTATACTTTAAAAGATAATGAAACTCATGTTCCTCAAAGATATTATAAGAATAACAATGGAGAAGGAACTTTATATTTACCTCGACGCTTTACTATGAATTATTCTACTCAACCTAACCCTTTCGCCAAAGCAGCGGCGGACCCAAGTAATCCGGCTCGACAGTATCCTATGGCGGTATTTTACGAATGTGTAGAGGATTTAAATAACGGAGTAAATCGAGCTTCAATAGCTACCTCTTTAACCCACGCGAATGGAGGACTTCCTACAGATACTTTTAAACAATCAAAAACTGATAAATTCTTATATACTTCCGGAGGTTATGCAACTTACTGGGACGGAGCCAGCGCCCCTACCTTAACTAATCAATACTGGAAACCTAAAACCGATAATAAAAGATTTACTATGTTTATAAAAGCTAAAAATTATAATAATTACGCAGCGGATCCTACTTATCTTAAAGATCAAGCGGCAAGGTTAGACCCAATAGCAACGGAAGATTATATAGAATATATTGAAATAAAAAATTATAAAGCGGCGGTAGGATTTAATAGTCCTTCTAATGTAGCCGGACAAATTACGGAACAAATGCAACAAACCGTAGAATATACGGATAGCGAAGGTAGATTACAAACTCAACCGGAAAAATTAGAATTAGATATTAAGTTCGCCGGACAAACGGCGGAACAACCTTATGAAGTATTTAGCGCAACTACTACAAATTCATATTTTCCTATTGAAAGCGGAGGCATGGGTAGAAACGATAACGAAACTTTTACCGATGTAGAGGTTTTCCATAATGCATATAAAGCAGATAATAGCACGGAACCAACGGATCAACAAAAAATAAGTATAGCTCGTTATTTCGGCACTTATCAATATATATTTATAAAAAGACCGGAAATATTTATAGCCGGTAGAAAGTTAAATAATTATATATGTTCAATTAATACAAATACAACCGGAGGAGCATGTAAAGGGTTTATAACTAAAAAAATAACTCAATTAAACCCAGCCGCTAATGTATTACAAACAAGCTGGGAATGGAATACTACAAATTTAAATAATTTAAGTAAATTATTCAAAGCAGAAGGCCCCTATGTAGAAGAGTTAGGTTTAGGAGAGGATAGGTTCCTACATATAGCATGTCAGCCGGAAAGTGCAACTACGGATAATACATTCGGCTGGGACGGTTATACGGCTCAAACTCCGGTGTCAAACGCTGGAGGAGGAGCAAAAGATGACGATTACCCTACTACCGCTCCTATTATATTTAGATACGATAAAGATAAAGAAAATATATATAACGACGGTTTAGACGGAACCGAGAATATGTGTTATGGTTTCGCTACAAGAGCGAGGAATATTACATTAGAAAACGGAACCGTAGCCGATGTAATAGTTCTTCATCCGGAATTAGCGCGTAGTATAAATTTAGGCGTAGGGGGAGGGTTCGGCGTAGATGGTTTATTCAATGGACAACCGGTAGATCCTAATAATACCGATAACGGAGAAATTTTAGCTAATACTACTTATGTAGGGTGGGACTGGCACGGTAATAGTTTCGGTCAAGTTATAATGAGTTCAATGAATGGACACGCCTATGGTCCTCCTTATTCTATGTTAGATACTACTATTACAGCCGGAGGGACAGTATGGCCGGACAACGCTACGACAACTTCAAGTATAAATATGAATTCAGTTTTAGATTATGCAATTCAAAATAAAACACCTCAAAGTGAACCTTATAGTAATTACGATAATAACGGAGTAAGGATAACACCTTTTCTAAATTTTAGATATATAGGAGCAAATGATCCAGCTTTAATATTCGACCCTACAAGTAATAGTTTCGGTTTTCAATCGCTTCATACGGCTGAAAAGATTAATCAACCGGCAGACGCTGGGAGAACTACAACGGTTAAAATAGCAAGCGGAGGAGTAGATAGTATAGTTCCTACTACGGTTCCAATAGACGACGGAGCCGCAACGGAATGTTATAAAATTAATAAAAGATTAAGATATAATGATTATACGCCGGATATGAAACCTTATAATGTAAAGTATCCTCAAAAATTACCTTATGTAGCCGATACTACTACGGATAAATTACCGGTTAATATGTCCACTATGGAAAAAGGGGGGGCCTTCGCTTTAAATTTAGACGCTTCAACTACAGACATAGCCCAAGCAAACGACAATATAGAAAAAGGGGTAATCTTCGACCAACACACTGGAATATTTTTAGATATAGGGGCGACATGTCCTAAAAGATACTGGAAAAAATCCTTCTGGGGTCTATTAGGTTTTACTTATGAACAGTTCCATCCGGAAGATATAAGCGATAAAAATAACCAACAAATACGAGTAGGAGAAGGTAATATGTTTAGTATGAAATACGCGGCTACTAACTGTCAAGTAGTAAGCGCTGATTTATTAGATTATCCTATTACCCAATTCGGCGGTATTAATTATTCTACTCAAATAGCGGCGCCCATAGTAGTGCAATCTTACGGCACAGACGTGACTAAATCGTTTAGTATGAATTATCAACCCTATATAGTTCAAAATACGACTTCAATAATTACAAGGGCGGAAACTATACCTAAATTAATGACGAGGCCTTACTATACAATTAGAAGCGATATATTAGACGATAGTAAATATATAGGAGGAAGTCATGGTGGACTTAAATTAAGTTTATTAGGAGTAGTTAATAAAATTAACGGAGAAGGAGATTATTACTTTACGGATAGCGGAGGTATGAGTTTTACTATAACTAACCCTATTACTCTAACGGATATTACTACAGCTATATGTGATCCGGACGGTTCCTTATCAAAAGTAAATGATAATAGCGCGGTTATCTATAAGATAACTAAACAAATGAACACTGATAAATTCAATATAGTTAAACAAATTATGGAACAAGAAGCACAAGCTAAAAAATAAGAGTGACAGAGTGGCTAAAATATTATTATATATCTAACGCCACTCTGGTTAATCGAAAGAGATAGTAAAACTTCCGGTTCTAACTTCTAACTTAATAGGATACTTCTTTTTATATTCGGCCCTCTTTTCTAATTCGCGTAAGGTCTGTTTAGATATTATAGGTTCGAATTTAAATATTCTATTAGGGTGTTTATTAAGTTCTTTACAAGCTCTACGGACACTGGGTATATCGCCGTAAGGTTCTATAAATTTACCTAACCTTTCTACTTCTTCAATATCTTTAAAGCTACTACTTTCTATAATATAATTATTATTAACTAACTGTTGTAATCTTTTACAAATCATAATAACATTATTCTTTTCCTTTATAGATAATAGTTTTTTAGGATTACATGAAGAAAGAAAAGTTTTAAGGTCCACTAAATTGTAGAACATATAAATATCTAACTCCGGTTCTATTTCTTCCATTGTTAATAATTCTTTTTTTAATAAAGTTAATAACTGTTTCTTTTTATGCAATGACGGATCCGGAATATTGATATTGAAATTTTTAATTATATTGATTAAATCTTTTTTAGAATGAGTTTTATGAATTAACATTTTTTAATATTATATTATATAATATATTTTATTTCTACTTAATATACAAAGGATGATTAAACTACCGCTGTTAAAACGATTGATTAAGAAATACGATGAGCTTATGGGAATAGAAGTAAAGGGCAAAACAATGGAGCAATTAGAAAAGGAAATTAATAAAGCCGGTTATACATTAGACCATGATAACAATACTTTAATTCATAAGGACAAAGGTAAGAAAATGAAGAGGCGACCGGAAAAGGTTAAGGCCGCTCCAGTAGTAAAGAAAGCGCCGGTAGATAAGTCCGCCGCTCGTGCAAAAAGAAAAGAAACTATTATTAAACAGTTCTTAAAGGATCCTACCCTTCATAAAGAAATTATGGAGGATGAAAGGATAAAGAAACAGTAATATTAATTAGGATTATAATAATCGAACTCTTTAATAGTTTTAATTAAAGAAACATTACTCTTATCTTTCTTATTCATTTTTTTATTAAGCCATATATAATATTGAAGATACTTTACCATATCGGTGTATTGATTTTTATATTTAGGTTCTAACATGTTATACTTATACTCTATAAGAATAATTTTATTTAAATCGTCCGGTAAATTTAAGTTATTAATAAGTAAGATCTTTTCATACATATTAATATTACTTATATTTTAAATTTTAATTAATAGATTAGTTATATATATATATTAATCTTCTTTTATGTATTAATAGTCGTCACTATCCGTAAATACATTCGAGCGCCACGAGCCATCGGTTTCATAACCACTATCCGTTTCCCATTCTTCTTTTACATTATATTCATATTTCAATTCATACATGCATAGCTTAAACATTACTTTATATTTATCGTCCATTATATACTCTTAATAATATTAAATACTTATTCTTTAACTATAAATCCTCTATTATACCTATTTATAGGGTATTAATCCTCTATTATGTCTATAAATAGGGTATTTAAAGAATAAAATTATAATTTTATGTTTCTTTAAGTAGTAAAAAGAGCATAAATAAGGATTAAAGGGGTAAATATAGGGTATTTAAGGTATAATATAGGATTAATTAGGTAATTTAACATCAGTTAGCTCCATAAAGCCGTTCATAGTAGGGTTTATTATATATTGTTCCTCTACTAACTCGTCTTCGTCCGTCTCACTATATGTTTCACTCTCTGTAGAATAATCCGGATCTAATAATTCTTCTTTTAGTTTTTCAATACTTAATATTTCAGTTTCCTCTATTTCTTTAATGCATGATTTAAATAAATCCGGCCTTCCTATTTTATTACATATCTCTTTAACCTCGTCTCTATTATCGTATATATTAATTAAATCACCTACACCCATCTGTTCTAAATAAAACAATAGTTCAGCGTTATTAATTACTTTATCCATTTCTTTATAATATAGAATATATTTTAAATTCAACCGTTTAATTTTCTCGATATTAAATTTACTGAACTACTTGAACTCCGTTAGTATTAAATACCAGTGTCTGTTCACTATTGACGAAGATAAAAGTAGATACTACGGCTCCGTCGTTATTATCCAGTATCATGTTAAGACCCCAGTTTTCATTACGAAAATCGGTTCCGGATCCGCCTAAACTGTCATACCGAACTCCTAATCCCCAGCATACTCCAGTGTCCGCTATATGATAATACGGCTGATTAGAAGTAGTCGTATTATATAGACCCCAGTTTCTGTTTGCATTAGCTAATGTCATAGCGAGGGCGCGGTTTTGATTGTAAGGAACTACGGCGTCTATATAATCTCTTAATAGGCCGGCGTCACATACTGAAGTTTTCTTCGCGTCTCTAATAACATTATTCTGTGGAAATAAAGCTGGATACTGTGTTCCTCCTTTTAAAAATTGAACTTGAAGAACATTATTAACTACTCCGGTAGTAAGGGTAGGCATTAGAGTGGCTAATCCGTTCTCCGCCATATTATTAAGTTTAGAACTATCTATAAAATTTACGAATGCAGAGCGGACCTTACCTAAACCTAAATTAAAATTAATCTGTGCATTAGTAGAACTAATAGTATCGTAGTAAGAACTAATAGATTGATAGGTAAGCTGTCCGGCTCCTTGTTTCATAAGCTGACTTAACTGGTCCGGCGCCGGCATCATTACCTCACATACTAAATGAGGATTAGTAATTTCATAGAAAGGGTTAAGGTCGGCCGCTACTAATCCGGTAGTAGAATGGAAAACTTGGGCGTCATTTTCTAATTGGATGGCGATTTCTAAACCGCCGATCCCCCACGTAGCTGAAAGCGGTATTCCGGCACCTTGCGAACCGGATAATAGGCCGGTAGGTAAAGCGAGGGCGAAACTTGTATTACCGTCCATATCTACAGCTCCTTGTTTAGCTTGGGCCGGATTAGGAGCCGTAAGAGCCGTATTATTTAGGTGGCTCTGTGTATCGTCTAACGAAGAAGAAAGCGGAAGGTAGGAGGACATGAACCTATTAAAATGTCTTGATTGTTCTATTGTAGTTTGGTGTCTTAAACTTCTTGAAGTCACCGTATTGAAGGTAGAATAAACACCGGTCCGGCCGTCTATATTTGCAGTAGTTCCGCTAATAGCTCCGCCTTCGTCGTTCTTATAAAAAGCTATCTCTCCACAGATCCTAATAGTATGAGGAATAACATAACTCTCCATCTCCGGAATTTGAAATACCATTTCAGTTATACCTTTTCTAAAACTCATCTTATTGGAAGAAGGTTTATTCGAACACGCGATTTCCATATATCTCATTGAACTCATATTTTATAATTATAACTAATATAAAATATTTACTATAAAATAAATTTTAATAAATAATGACGGAGTGGCTTAAATATTATTATATATCTAACGCCACTCTGGTTTTGTTAAAAAGTTAAGTATCTAATTAATTTTCTATTTGGATACCGTCGCCCCTAATATTTAGGGTTTTAATATGGAAAACATAATTCTTCCATAGAGCTTGAATAGTTTTAGCGTCTCCGGTATAAGATAGTAAGAGGCGAGTATCTACTCCGCGACCGTCATAAACTGTATTAGGATCCATCGCTAAAACTCTACCGATACAGAAATTCTTACGGTAATCCTTAAAGGATAGAGGAACAATACCTCCGCCTAAAAGGGCCTTCTCTAATTCTAAAATATGCTCTCCGTTAATACCGCCGATTACTCCGTCGTTAGCGGAAAATTCCGTAGAAACTGCACGCGAAGGAACTAACATACCGTTAAGCTGATAATTGTAATTTGTTAGATTATCTCCACAGCCGGTTAGTCCGGTGCTATCGCTATACCATGTAGCCGCGCTATCTTGAAACCATTTATATGTTCCTACGGAATTAATAGAATGATTAGCTGCATAAACCGAACTATCTGTAGGAACCGAAATAATTGATCGCGCTTTTGCGTGGTCTATATTAATATTAAGAGTAGCTTGACGGTCGGCTTTAACTACTGAATTTTTATGACACTGAACGCTTGGAATATCGAAACTAATTACCCCTCCGGATTTCATTTTCGCCATCATACCTTGTTCATACTGGGGGCCTACATCAACTCGGTGGACGATAAATTTAACATCGCTAATAGTATATTGAGGATTGTAGCTTCCGGCTTCTGCTAATGATTTAGAATAGAGGTAATATTCTTTCGCGCCGATATCAGTATTATCTCCAGCCGTCTTCGGTTCCGCGCTTGGAATAGTTAGAACCGGATTAACTCCGGTTTGTTTAATATTTTGAACTACTAACGGAATATCGGTTTCTACTTCCTTATCGTCCGTAGCGTTCCATAGGCCTACGATTTCGCCTACTACGAAAGGAACGTGTTGGGCGTCTATCTGCATATTATGGGTATTATCAATAAATAGGGTAGTTCTTTTAGTTCCGTTAGCCCAGTTCGTAGCCGCTGCATTAGCGCCGCTAAATACCGGAAGATTATATTTAGAACGGTATAAATTAGTGCTATCTAATGTTCTTACAACCTTACGAGCCGGATTACACGTTAGTTCAATATATAAACCGTCCGTAAGAATATTAGGGAACGCCTTACTATTATTCGCTAAACAGCCCATATGTAATGGCATCTCGATATGCGCTTTTTGCATTTTATCCGCTATTGCGGTAGTATCCGTTCCGCCGATACGAGCTTCTCCATGAAAGCGCTGTTCGAAAAAGGGATTAGTCATTACATTAGATTGATTAGATTTAAGCTGTCCGGTAGTGCTTCTACATTCCGGTGTCCATACGCTCGCTCCTTCAGTTAAAGCTCTTTTATTTCTAATACTATCATTACTTTCATAGGAATATTTAACCGAAACGAAAGTATCATAATCGTCTAATTCTTCAATCAACTGAGCGCGGTTTCCGGCATACACCCTACATTTAGAAAATAAAGATTGACCGCCGATAGTTCCGTCTAATTGAAGAGCGGTAGCTCCGTAAGGATTTCCGGCCGCGTCGTTTGCAGTATCCGGTAGTAATTCTACATCGAATGAAAGCCGACTTTCTTTACCGCTAAAAAATCTAACGGAAGGAGGAATATAAATACCTATAACATTGTTTTCCTTAAAGGATAGTCCGTTTTCTGCGGAAATTTCTACTTCAGTTTGATCTAAATTAATTTTATCGCCACTTTTGAAATAACTACTCATATTTTTATAATTATAACTAATATAAAAATAATAAAAAAGAAAATTTAAAAAATAACAATCTTTAAAAAATATATCTTATAAAATAAAATTCTTAATATTACTATATAAATGAGTAGCGAGTGGACCCCTAATGATTTTAGTAATATTTTAACGGTAGGAGCGGCGGCCCTATGTTCTGTTTTAATGGTATTATTTAAGAGCCGATGTAGTAATATATCTATTTGTTTCGGCCTATTATCATGTAAAAGAAAACCGATAGAAGACGAGGAAAAAGCGGAAGAAGGTAAAGAAGAAGGTAAAGAAGAACCTATTATACCTCCTACTCCTCGCCGTTCTGCACGGCTGGCGGAACCGGAGCCGGAGGTAGAAGGAGCGGATCCTTCAGCCCCTTAATAATATTATACTTAATTAAAGTTTCAACATGATGAGGGAATTTTTCCTTAAATTTATCTAATTTATTGTTTTTCTTATAATAGTAAAAAGAACTCCTCGCTTTTACTAATTCTTTATTATTGTTATAACTTTCCTTTCTATTTTCTTTATTTAAATTATAATGATTTTTAGCCCTTTCTTTGTTCTTATGCATATATTCCGGATCTAACTTATTCTTATTATGATAGTTATTATACTCTTTTTCTTTCTTTTTTTTGTATTGAAGGATTACTCGATTAATAGCTTCTTCGTCCATTGTGTTTTATATTATATATATATATAATAATTTATTTTTAAGTGATTAATTTAATTTATTAAGTATAGATAAAAATTTAAAATTACCCTTTTTTTAAACTATCGAGAAAATTAAATAGTGACGGAGTGGCTTAAATATTATTATATATCTAACGCCACTCCGGTTATCTACAAGATAAAATATAATTTGAATTTAATATAATTGATTATTCTATTAATCTTATTTTATACATACTTAAAGATAAATTATTATATATTATTATAATATAAAAGGGAATGAATAGAATTAAGAATATCGACGAGAATAAAAATATAAGTAATATAAATATGAGTAAAAGCTTCAATACTTTTAAACTAAAAGATAATTCTAAAAATCCTTCAAGCGAATGGTTTAAGGCCAATTTATCGCGCGACATGAGATTAAGAACTCTTCAACATTTAGACGATTGTAAGGAAATTAACTTCGGCGTAATCTGCGGAAAATGCAATAATATAGTAGTAGTAGATTTAGATTTTTATAAAGATTATCCTACAGAATTTATAGCTACTTTCGGCGAGGATTATATCAATAGATTTAATACCTTTACCGTAAAAACCGGATCCGGAGGAATTCATTTATATTTTCAATTTACTAAAACTATTAGAGCTACACAGAATAGCGAATTTAGTATCGATATTAAAAGCGATAACGGCTATGTAGTAGCCCCTTTTACAACTATTACAACTCCGGAAGGAGTAGTTAAAACTTACGATATTAAGTTAATGCAATCTATTAAGCCAATTCCGGAGGATTTAGAAAGCTGGTTAATTGAGAATTTATATAAATCCAAGAAAAAGATTAAAAAACCTCGTAATCCTAAAATTAAAACTACTAACCCTATTACTAAACAAGAAGTAGAGGAAGAATTAGATACGGTAGATTTAGGAGTTTATAAATACGATTTAACCGATAAAGAAATAGAACACTACTTCTGTAAGAATATTCCGGAAGAGTATTTCAACGAATACGAAAAATATATTATCTTTACCACCGCTATGAAAACATTAGGGGCCTACAAGATCTGGAAGAAATACCCTAAACTTAATAATCCGGTAGATAACGATATTAATAGTAAAGGCCATAAACAATGGTTAAAATCAGCATGGAACGGAATAACAAGATATAACGAATTATTCTGTATTGAACACTTAGCCGGAGTATCAACGGCCGCCAACGCTAAAAATATTCTATCTTATACTAAATATAAACCTACGGAATGTCATACTGAAGTTCCTAATATTACAATTAATAGAGATAAGTTAGGTAAAAGGGACGGTGAACAGATTGATTTTATTGAAGAATTTAAGGAGGGGACTAAATGCATAGTAGCGAGAAGCGATACCGGAACCGGTAAAACCACCGCTATGAAAAAATACCTTACTATTAGCGGTAAAAGGTTTATTTCTACCGTTAGTAGAATTAGTTTAGGAAAAGAACAAAATAAAATTTTTAAAGAGGCCGGTATTGAATGCAATTACTGGCAAGATAAACAAGACGAAATAGACGAAAATAACGATCAAGCATGTTATTACGGAGGAGGTTTTACTAACTGGGACGATACGGACGGAGATAATACCGTTATTACAATCGATAGCTTAACCAAATTAGCCGGTTATTCTAACTTCTTCGGTTATACTATCTATTTAGACGAATTCAATAGTTTAGTAGAATACTTTATTACATGCGGTAATATGGGTAATAAGAGAGTTCTAATTTATAGGTTATTAAAACAAATTCTAAAAGAAGCCGAGTTAGTAGTATGCACGGACGCGGATATTAGCGATAATAGTTTAGAACTTCTTAAACTATGGGGTATTGATTATAAATATATTAATAACGAATATAAACATAATAACGGAGTAGTAGCCGAAGAAATCAATGAATTCGACGAATTTATTAAAAAACTTAATACTACAGATAAATGGCTATGTAGCGCGGATAGTAAAACAATAGTAGATATTATCGCTAAAATCAATAAGGATAAAATGAAATCGGTAAGGGTTTATACGAGCGATTATTCCGGAGATATTGATTTAGACGCCGACGATTGTGTTATATTTAGTCCTAAAATCGTCTATGGATTAGATAGTATTATGGAGAGGCCGGTATTCTGTTATTACCGCTGTCATACTATTACTCCGGCCGCTATGGTTCAGCAAATATGCAGAAATAGAAATATTACTAATATTTATTTCCACTTCGAAAGTAGAGGTAAAACGGTTAGTTCTTATAAATACCACGATATTGAAGAAGCAAAAGAAGATATTTTAGCAAGAGATAAATACGGTAATAGCTTATTTAAAATTATTGATAAAGAATTAGCCGAAGAGTATGTTAATCTATTAGCAAGGTTCGAGTATAATTACGACTGTTATAATACTAATAAATTCGCCCACTTCCTTAATATTCTAAAAGGTAGAGGAGTAGTTATTAAGAGAAGGGTATTAGAAAGCAAGGCCGGAGATATTACAAAAGAAACCAAAGAAATGAAAAAAGAGAAGGCGTTAGAAATTAAAGCGTATAGCGAAGATTATAGAGTAGAATATATTAATTCAATCAACGACCAATTAATCGACCATGAAAAAGAAGTAGAGGAAATCAAAGAACAATTAGAAAAAGAAACGGACGAAGAAACAAAGAAAAATTTAGAAAGCGATTTAGAATATATGGACAAGTATAAAAAGGAATTAATCGAAGGTTCTTATAAGGAAGAAGACGAATTAGCTAAAATTCATTTTCCGGAATATATTATTAGGAAAAACGAAATCCTAAAAATACCTTATAGTAAAATTCAAAACTATGTAGGATATTTTACGGATCCTACTTTACTACCTAAACACCTTAATACCGGAGATATGTTTTTCAACGGCTACGGAGATATAGGAGAAGAATTAGAAAAGAAAGAGGACTTTAATAGTAATAAAGCTACAAGTAATAAAAGTAAGGTTATGTTATGCAGAAAATACAAAACAATGATAGGATTAAGCGACGCTTTTACCTTAACTCCAACAACTGAAGAAGGTTATTTCAACGAGGAAAAGGTAAAACCGTTAGATAAAAAGACGGCCGAATACTTCGAGAAGGAATATAAAACCGTATTTAGATATAGGGGTAAGGGTTTCGCGGATTTAACCGATAAGCATGAAGCCCTCGTATTCTATACTAAAATGGTTAAAACCTTATGCGGAAACGGTATTATCGAAAAAAAGAAAACAAGTAAAGACGGCGTCCACTCGGCCCTATATAAATTTAATAAACCGGATTTAAAATTCCACCTTAATCTATTATCCAATAGAAAAGATTTAACCGAATATAAGGAACTATATAATCTAAAAGAAGTATTAGAAATTCAATAAATAATTAACCTATATCATAACCCTTTTTTCTTAACTCCTCGTTTTTCTTCTGCGATAAAGCGCTACCTTTTTCGGCTTTCGCTCTATTTATTTTACGCCGTTCGGTCTTACTTAATAGCTTTTTCTTTTTCGCGTTATCTTTCGCTAACTCGAATATCTGTTTCTGCGTAAATTTTTTATCTTTATCGCCGTCTAATTTAACATCAAATTGAAGCGCCAATTCAGTGGGATCTTCATGGATAGGAACAACATTTACTGATTTATTCATATTTTTTATAATTATATAATATATTTTTTTTTATCTTATATAATTATAAAAATAATGAGTTTAGTAATCTGTTCAAATATAAGAGACGATATAAATTATCAGCGGAATGCAGAATACGAGGCGCCGTATAGTTTTCATAATAGTTTAAAACAAACTTTAAAGATTGAACCGGATAGTGAAGTAGCCGTTCAATCCGTTAGAATTTCGAAAGCGGCTAATATTATAGTAAAGGAAAGCGACCTATGGTATCAATTCTTCGGTAAGGATCTTAAATTAGGAGGTTCGGTGGACGACGGCCCCTATTATCCTATTCAGTGCAATCCGGAGCTACCGGCCGGTTTTCCTTCTAAATCCGTTAGTATGGAGGGGTTCGTATCTTTAATAGAAAAAGGTATGAATATCGGTATGCCTCATCCGGATATTTACGGAAATTTAGAATTTAGTGTTAGTAGAGACGCGGCTACAAAAGCTTATCAAGGGTTCGAGGTTAAAACTAATTATCTTACTACAGCGGCGGCGAAGGATAATACCGCGATAGATAATACTATTTTAAATTCAACAGCCGCGTGGGAATGCACATACGCCGATGAAACCCCTAAAATTACAATAGCAGAAGACGCCGGTAAAGGTCCAACCTTTACAAAACAAGCCGGAGATGTAGATTTCGCGGAAGGAGGGGTTATGATTAGTTCTACTAATGCAGCGCGTAAAGTTCCTCTTACTCATTTAGGTGGTGTCATGGAAATGGATGTAAGCGGTATGGCTACGGCTACAACCGCCGACGGATACCAATACCAAAACGACTGGCAAGTAGGGCTGTGTAGGTCTTTTAGTAGGGACGGAACAAGTAGCGGAAACGCTAACGCCGATAACGGCTGGATACCATATTATAATGTAAATGAAACTACCGGTATGGGAGGCGGAGGTTCAAATTTCGAAAGTCATTATTATGATTATGTAGTGACATGCGAACAAGTAGCCGGATCCGGAAATAGAGTTTTAAAAGTCCACCAAGCCGTAGCAAGTCCTAACGGCGCCGGAGTATGTTTAAGAGAATTAGAATATTACGGTTTCGGTTTTACCCATACGGTGAGAATAGATATGAGCCAAAAGAAAAACGGAGGAAACGGAGTAGATCTACGGAAAATTAGATTTACTTTAAATAATGAAATATTGAAAATATCATTTATTGATGGGGGAGGAGCTGAAGTAGTTATTACGGATTATACCGTAGATAGCACCAAAGGAGCAGTAAAGAAGAATTTATTAGCTCCGGTAGGACAAACGCGATGGAACCTTTACCCTAAATTATGCATTATAGGGACGGCTCCGGTAGGCGCTAATATGCAACTAACCCAGTTCGATGGTTATAATAGTTTAGCTACACAGACGAATTATTCTTTATATCATCCGGATACTAACTGGTATTATAGGTTAGAACATAGAGGATTAACCGGTGTTTTAAGAGGATTAGATAGAAGGGATTTATATAATTACGAATTAGGACCGGACGCCGCGCCGGTTTATACTCCGGACGGATTAGATAGTAAAGGAGAAGTATTTAATTCAAGAGTAGTTAGTTATATATTCGCTCCTTCAACGGTTCAATATCAACATACTGAAAACGCTGATATGGCTATTACATTAGGTTTCGAGGAAACCCCAGTATTAACTCCGGCAACGAATGGGGTTATTTCCGCTACGGCTCCAATAGTGACATATCAATCTAACGGTAGCCCTTCGCTCATGACGACGGCTTCTTTATTCGTTAGGTTAGATAATTTTACCCAGCAATCTTACAACGCCGGAGTAGGTAGGCCCTCTAAAATTCTTTACCATTTACCTCGTTTCGATAGTAGTAATAGGGAATTAGGAAACGGTTTATATTTCGAACCTACAGAGAGGACTTATATTAAATTGAATAATAGCGAAACACTATACGCTAATACTATGGATATTAGTATAGCAAACGATAACGAACAACTCGCCACTGATTTAGTAGGTAAAACGATAGTGGTTTTACATTTTAGAAAGGCCAGTAATGTGGTTAAAATAGATAAATAAATCTAATTTAGTTTAAATTCCTTTTTCAATTATACAAATTTTTAGAAATTAATAGATATAGAATAAAATATATGTATTAATAAAATGGATAGCTTACCGGATATTAGTATGGATATAGTAGAAGAAGTAGTAGAAGAAGTAGAAGAAAATAAGATAGAAGAGCCGGAGGAGGACAATGAAGCAATTATTCAAGATATGGAAACCCCTAAACCTAAAACTAAATTAAGTCAAGAGGATATTTTCCAAGATCCACCGGTAATCAAAAAGGTTAAGGAACCTAAAAAGAAACGAGTATTAAGTGAGGAACATAAAGCAAAGCTCGCCGCTGCACGAGTAAAAGCATTAGAAACAAGGCGTAAAAACGCGGCCTTAAAGAAAGAGGAGAAACAATTAGAAAAAACAATAAAACATAACAAGATAAACAAATTAAGAAAAGAAGCTGAAGTAGAAGTTCGAGAAGAAACGGCCCCTATTCCTATTCAACAATCTGTAGCAGAAACTAAACCTTCTACTAATTATTCAAAAGAAGATTTAGAAGAATTCGCGCTTAATGCAATATTAGGACATGAAAAGATTAGAAAAGCAAGGAAAGCAAAGAAACGAGAAGAGGAGGCCGTAGTAAGAGAACAGCAAATACTTAAACAACAATTACGCCAAGCGGTAGCACCACCTAAAAAACCTACATATAGTCAAGGCGGTGTATGGGACGATTTCTTTTAAATTCTAAACGCTACTTCTATTATCTATTATTATTATAGGAAAGTGACGGAGTGGCGTTATTATATAACTATATTTAAGCCACTCCGTCATTTTTCATTTATTATAAGTGAAAATAATAATCTATTATAAAGTTATAAATATGGCTATTCTTTACAATGGGGACTGTTTAGAAGAGATGAAACAAATAGAAGACGATAGTATTGATTTAATTTTTACGGATTTACCTTACGGACAAACTGCAAACTCGTGGGACCATAAGATAGATCTTAAAGCGATGTGGGAACAATTTATGAGAATAAAGAAATTACATACTCCTATCTTTTTTACTACTACTACTAAATTCGGTATTGATATAATTAATAGCTGTCCTAAAAACTGTCCTTTTAGATACGACTTAATATGGGAAAAATCCGCTCCGGTAGGCCACTTAAACTGTAAGGTATTACCAATGAGGAAGCATGAAATGATTTATGTATTTTATGAAAAGAAACCTTTTTATAATATAGCCGATAATCATAAATATATATTAAGTTCTAAAAGGTGTCCTAATAGATACGGTAATTCTTACGGAGATAAAGTAGGAGGAGGTAATCCTAAACCGGACGACGCGCCGTATGGTTCCTACGAACCGAATTTACCTAATTCAATATTAAAAATTCAATCTAAAAGAGGAAACCATACAACTGAAAAACCGATAGAATTAATGAAGTGGATATTTAAATATTATAGTAAAGAAGGGGATACTATCCTCGACAATTGTATGGGCTCCGGATCTACTGGAGTAGCGGCTAATGAAATGAATAGAAATTTTATAGGTATAGAGATGAACGAAGAAATATTTAATACAGCATATAATAGGATTTTTAAAGATTAAATATTATAAATAAAATATATATAAGTATTATAAATGAATGTATTAGAATTATTTAGTGGGACCGGATCCGTAGGAAAAGTATGTAGAGAATTAGGGTGGACTACGGTATCAGTAGATTTACTATTACCGGCTGACCATCAAGTAGATATAATGAAATTCGATTATAAACAATATCCAAAAGACCACTTCGATATAGTATGGGGTTCGCCTCCATGCACGGAATACAGTAAGCTACAAGACACGTGGTTAGGTAGAATAAGAAAGGGGAAATTATATACGAAAGAACAACAAGAAATAGAAATGACTGAAGCCGATAAATTAGTTTTAAAGACATTAGAAATAATAAATTATTTTAATCCTCATTATTTCTTTATTGAAAATCCTTTCGGTAGATTAAAGGATAGAGAGATAATGAAAGATATACCATACTATGTAGTAGATTACTGTAGGTATAGTGACTGGGGATATAAAAAGAGAACGTGTATATGGACAAATAAAAAAGATTTCGAACCATTGAAGTGTGATATGAAAAATAACTGTGGTAATATGATATTTTTTAATGATAAATTATTACATAAAACAAATTTAGGATCAGTAGATTTCGCGGAAGATAACGGTATCATGATACCAATAAATACGAAAGCGTTAAGAGAAAAATATAAAGGTAAAATTATTCGTGGTAAAAGGAAAGCTACAACTCAAAAAGAAAAATATAGAATTCCTCCGGATTTATTATATAGTTTATTTTTAGATTAATATATATATATTATATATAAATGCAACAAGTAATTAAAATTCTTTCTATTCCTATTATTCCTTTTACAATATATAATTTAGGTTATTACTCTAACACAATAGTGACAGAGTGGCGTAAATTATATAATTAAAATAAAGCCACTCCGGTTTTTTTTATAATATAATAATATAAATATGTCCGGTCCTAAAATTAAAAAGGTTAGAGATTTAGAAGATAAGACAAAGTATGAAATGGTCCACCCTCATTTACCTCAACCTCCTTTTTTACTATTAATGGCTGGTTCGGTCCGTAGTGGAAAAACTAACGCATTAGTAGGACTATTAAGAGACGAGGAAATGTTCGGTGATAATTATTTTTCGGTGACGAAAATATTTTCAAATAGTATTTACAATGATCCAAAAGGAAAATACCTAATGGACGTGTTCGATGTAGAGGACGGTTATAAAGATAGTTATATAGATAAATTCGTAGAGAGCCAAAAAAAATATGAACGCGAAGATATGCCTACAGCTCTATTAGTATTCGACGATATTATTAATAAAGATTTTAAAAAGAATAATTCTATAAGTTTCCTCGCCTCGCGCTTCCGTCATATA
>TARA_R110001592_G_scaffold245050_2_pt1 | contig 19593 bp, 18 predicted proteins | sample TARA_R110001592 | Tara Oceans TARA_R110001592 (sample SAMEA4398387) | marine metagenome | biome: Polar Biome; feature: [SRF] surface water layer (ENVO:00010504); material: water (ENVO:00002006), including particulate matter (ENVO:01000060) such as... | depth 5 m | reverse complement strand
GCTGGCTTCCAGCATGGCAAAGTGCAAGCTGGTACGCAGGCTGCGCAGGGCCTCTATGGTGATGTCGGTGGGGTTACGCTGTGCGAGCAACGCCGTGGGATGCTGATTGCGTATTTTGCGTAACTGCCGAGCCGAGCGGCGGCTGCCAAAATCCAATTTACGTTGTTCATCCGACAAAGGAATAGACGCATACACCGGCAGGCCAATGGCTTCTATGTCGTCGGGGTTTTCAATACCGCGATTCAGCGCCGCCCGCACCAGTACCAATGCCACGCCCAAGAAACCGCCGAGCAAGGTCGCAATAACAACAATAAGCGCCTTCTTGGGTTTAACCGGCTCTTCAATATTTACCGCAGCGTCGTCAATAATACGCACATTGCCCACGGTGCCCGCGCGAACAATATCCAACTCTTGAATATTGTTTAGCATTTGGGTGTAAATCTCGGTACCCACTTCTAGGTCGCGCTTTAGCCCCAATAGCTCTTGCTGGGTTTCTGGCAGGCCTTTAATGCGGCTGTTAAATTCCGTTTTACGGGCCATTTGCTCGGCCATTTGCTCCCGCCAAGCTTGGTAAGCGGGGTGGTCGCGGGTGTATTTACGGTCTAGCTCAGCTTGCTGCAATTGCAATTCAGCAATGCCCGATTCAATGTCCACCACTTGGTCTAACAGGGCTTCGGCTTCGGCGCTAATGTTCACGGAGCCCACTTTAACCTGATAGGCATTAAACTTACGTTCGGCCTCTTCAAGGTCCTTTTTAATGTTTGGCAACTGCTCGCGCAAAAAATCCAAGCTCTTTGCGGCTTCTGCCGACTGGCGTTCTACGTTTTGTCGCAGGTAGGTGCTGGCAATAACATTCAAAATCTCTTCGGCGCGGTCGGGCTTGGTGTCTTCTATAGACAGCGCCAAAATGCCAGAATCTTTGCCGCGTTCAGATACGCCCATGGTTTCTTGAAGGGTGATAATCGCGCTTAAGCGGCGCAGGCGGCTGAGGGTGAATTGGGTGCCAGCACGAGCGTGCAGCGTGGGTATATAAAGCTCATAGCCCTCTGCACGTATCAACTTGCCAATGGCGCCGCTGAGTAGCGCCTCGCCATCAGGCGACAGCAGCGTAAACCCACCGTCTTCAGCAACTAGCGTATGCTTTTCATTAAACTGGGTGGCGGGCACCTCAAAGCGGCTGACTTTAATGCGCTCACCGCCCCAAGCGTAGGAGCTAAAGCCGAGTACCGGTGTATTCAATTCGTCGACGTCACCGGCAAAACGCCGCGCAATGGCGCGGCCCACCACAGGAAAATAGCGGGGTTCTACTTCAATATCTAAATCGAGCTTATCTACCGCCGTGCCAATCACCTTGCGGCTTTTAATAAGCTCAATTTCGGTAATGGCGGCAGACTCGCCGCCAAACATCTCGGTAACGTCGCTCATGCCGGGCAAGCCCGGCGACTTCTCCTCTACCTGCACTATGGCATTCGCCCTGTACACCGGTGAAGCCAATAAAGCGTAGGCAACACCAATCACCATAAACACGGCGGTAATGGCTGCAATAAGCCATTTTTGATCCCATAAGGTCGCAAATAAGGCCAGTAAATCGATTTCGTCGTCTTGGGCTTGTTGTCGCGGAGCGGGGCTGCTGCTTGTAGTAGCGGTCATAGAATTGAATACCAAAAATAAAAATCTGGGTGTGCTGCCTGCACGCTAGTGCGCAGACACAAATTATTCTGTGTTACTGAGCTGCGCAAAATTAAACCTACTTACCGTCAATATCACCAACGGTGTCGGTAGCGATAATTGACGGCAGCAACTGGCTCAAAAAACGGTTCCAGCGGGTAATGGGGGCGGGCGACACATACACCACATCGCGAGCTTCTAAGGGAAAGCGATCGGCCAGCATAAAACCCACCGCCGAGCTGGCGTTTAAATGGTAAACCGTGGCGCGGTACACCGGCAAACCGGCATCGTCGCGGCCGACCCCGGCATTGCGTAAAACATAAATGCCGCGACCATCGGCGCGGTTTTCATTAATGCCATTGGCGGTGGCCAGTGCCTCGGCCAAGCTCGTGCCATTGCGCGACATTGCCAAGCTTTGGGGGCGGTTTACCTCGCCTAGCACAAAGATCTTTTCAGCGTCGTTGCGGGGTATATGAATTAAGTCGCCGTCTTGCAGCAACACATTTTGCGACCACTGACCGCTTTCATATAAAGAGCGCAATGAAATTTGCTGGCTGCTGCCATTGCGGGTCAGGGTTACTTCCCCCCACGAGGCGGTTTCAGTTAGGCCGCCCTGCTGCTCTATGGCGTCGAGCAAGGTAAGCGGGTTGTTGGTAATGGGCACCACGCCAGGCTTAACAACCGAGCCACTAATATACACATTTTGGCTTTGGAATGAGGCCACCCGCACATCGACTTGGGGCCGCTTAATGACCGAGCCCAAACGATTTTGTAATAACACCTGCACTTCACCGGTTGTTAAGCCGGATACCGGCAAGTCGCCAGCATAGGGGTAAAACACCGAACCGTCGGTCTTTACCACGTTGCCGCCTTCCTCTGCACTACGAAATGAGCCAGAGGGAATGGTGAGCTCGGGGTGTTCCCATACCGTAATGGTTAATACATCGCCGGGGCCAATGCGGTACTCATACGCAGCCAATGCTTGCTTAAGCGCTTCATTAGATTCAGGGCGCAGAGGGGTTGCGCTCCCTAAATGGCTGAGCACGGTGGCGTTTATTGGAATATAAGAAATTTCTGTGGTGGCGGGTGAGTATTCTTCTGGGGTGTCGTCAAACCAAGCCGAATTCCAGCGGCTCATATTACTGCCAGGTACCACCGTACAAGCAGACGTTGCGGCAATACAGGCTAAAATGAGCGAGGTTTTAAATACATTCATGCAGAGTTTCCCTGGCTGCGTATGTGTAATCCGGCCACAAATGAATGACCCGTATAATTAAAAGCAGGCTAAGCCCCCTAATAAAAGAGAGCAGTTTAGCGTGCTGGGCATATTATCGCGCTCAACAATAAAACGAAAAAGCCCATGCCCAGAAAGTGTGCCAATGATACCAGCTTAAATAGCTGGCGCCAGCGTCTGGCATTTTTCACGCCGCGCCGTGGCCCTGTTCCTTGGTGCCTTGGCGCTGTTGCCAATAAAAGCACAAATTGGGCCACAAGCGCAGCAGTAATGCGAGCAAGTGTAGGCGCAAACAAGAAAATTGCGACAAATAGCACAAGTACGATGTTATTCATCAAATGGTAGTTATTTGCCGCCACAATCCAGCCCCAGAAAATGCGCGGAAGTACGCGCGCTTAATAAAGGTTAAGCGCTATGTGTCCCGAGTGATTCTGGGCACTTTTCTAATCAATACGCCATACTGGCGTATAAATTGCTTGGCACTAGGCGGAACGAACAAGGTCAATCACGGTCAGTACAAAGCTGCGGCTTACAGTGGCGAGGGAGTGCAGCAAACGGGCCTAAAGCGGAGTAATTACCTATATTTGGGCTTGGTTTTTGCACTGTATTGGCTCAGAATTACGCGCTTCCTTAGGGCGTGCGTATTTTTTGGTGCAAAGCGCCTAGGAGCAGCTAAACTTTAAGCTCCGTATTGCAGTGTATAGCCATATAGACGCTATGCATTGAGTAAGAAGTAGCATCTGTAGAGCCTTGCCAAAGGAATGCCGCGCTCCAGATGAAATAAAACGTGTAAAAGATGAATTCCTAAGCGAGGGAATTGCTGTGAATACTGAAAGAGTGAATTTGACCACCAGCCTGCCGCAATCAGGTTTTATCCGTCAACATCACTCCATGTTAATGGCGGTACATCAATTAACCGATGTGCTGTTAATTTGGGGTATATTGGCGCTGTTCGTTAGCCTTGGTGATTATGGCTGGGCGGTTTGTTATCAAATTGCCGCCTTTTTAAGCTCAATTTGTTACCACATATTTGCCCATAAAAACGGCCTGTATTTTTCATGGCGCGGGCAATCACTATTTACCGAAGTAAAAACCGTTATTACCACGTGGCTGGTGGTGCTTGGCGCGCTATTAACCGTTGTTTTTGTATTTGAATTAAGCGAATCCTATGGCGGCGGTGTAATGGTTGCCTGGGCATTGGCCGTGCCGGTAGCAATTAGCTTTTATCGCGTGTCTGCGCGTATTGTGCTTAGAGAAATACGCCGCACTGGTGTTAACACTCGCCGAGTTGCCATTGTTGGCGCAAAAGAACCCGGCCTAACCCTAGCCAGAAGCATTTTGCAAAGTGCATGGATGGGCTTAGATGTTGCCGGATTTTTTGATAACCGCGTAATTGTGGGCGCCAAACCACTAGACGGCGAAAACCTGCAGGTGCTTGGCGACATCGAGTTTTTAAAAGCTCAGGCCCGCGCAGGTGAATTCGACGACATTTACATCGCCCTGCCAATGCGCGAAGAAGAAACCATAAAAGACTTGGTAGAATACCTCGCTAATAGCTCTTGCTGTGTACATATAGTGCCCGATGTATTTACCTTCAAAATGCTAAATGCTCGTAGCCGTGAAATTGGTGGGCTTCCGGTAGTGAGTGTTTACGACACGCCATTCGACTCTTTTGACGCCGTTATTAAACGCCTAGAAGACGTTCTACTAAGCTCAATAATTCTCTGCCTAATCGCAGTGCCCATGCTATTTATTGCCGCTGCCGTTAAGTTTACCTCTAAAGGCCCCGTGATATTTAAGCAGCGCCGCTACGGCATAAACGGTGAAGAAATCATGGTCTGGAAGTTCCGCTCTATGACCACCTGCGATAATGGCGACGTGGTGGTGCAGGCGACCAAGGGCGACGCGCGTATAACCAAGCTGGGTGCTTTTTTACGTAAAACCTCATTAGACGAACTGCCCCAGTTTATAAATGTGCTGCAGGGCAAAATGAGTATTGTTGGCCCAAGGCCTCACGCAGTTGCCCACAACGAGCTGTACCGCGACAAAATCAGCGGTTATATGCAACGGCATTTGGTTAAGCCGGGGATTACAGGCTGGGCGCAGATTAATGGCTGGCGCGGCGAAACCGATACCATTGAAAAAATGCAGAAACGGATAGAGTTTGATTTGTTTTATATTCGGAATTGGTCGGTTTGGATGGATTTAAAAATTGTTTTTCGAACAATTTTTAAAGGGTTTACCGGAAGCGTAGCGTATTGATATGCCCATTCGTATTTTTGATGGTTCTCAATGCCAGTTGGGTGAAAGTGCTACATGGATAGAAAGCCGAGGCTCATTTGTTTGGCTTGATATCCTCTCGCGGAAGTTGTTTGAAAAAAAACTAGATATCTCAGGCCCCGCCGATGTTCATGACTTGCTGTTTACCGCCTCCGCAATTTTAATCCGGACGGGCGCACCTTCGTCTGTGGTTATACTTGTTGCTGAAAATGGTGTCTATGAATTTGACCTTGATACGAGTGAGGTTTTTCTCAAACAAAAGTATACCTTGCCAAGCACTCATCGTACCAATGATGCGGGGCTTGATCCATCTGGGCGTATTGTATTTGGTGTTATGGAGTGGGAGCCTTCTGGTCTTAATGGCTGGGTGTCTCGAGTTAACCATGATGGTCATATAGAAGTATTGATAGATCAGATAGGAATACCGAATACGTTTGTGTGGTCTGATGACGGTGCGATCATTTATTATGCAGATTCATATATGCAAGCAATGTTTGCTGCGGACTATTCGGAAGCTGTTGGCCCGAGACGTACTTTATTTTCTATTGACGGTAACGCGACCCCAGATGGTTCGGATTTGGCAGGGGGCTATTTGTATAATGCTGAGTGGGATGGTTGGCGCGTTACGAAACGATCGTTGCTCAATGGTGATGTGGCTGGGTGTGTCGAGTTACCTGTTTCAAGGCCGACTAGTTGTGCCATCGGTAACGGCAGCGTCGTCATTACTACCGCTAAGGTAGACTTAACAGCGCAAGAACTGGTTGAATCACCGTGCTCTGGTATGACGTATATCGTGAGTCTTGACGATTTTGAAGTTGGTGTTTTATGAAAGAAAAGGCCAGTGTAATTATTCGAACGCTAAATGAAGAGCGTTATTTGCCGGAGCTACTGACTAGCATCAGTACTCAGTCTTTGAGTGATGTTGATGTTGAGGTGGTCCTAGTTGACTCAGGTTCTACTGATAATACTTTAGATATTGCTAAGTCGTTTGGGTGTCGAATTACACATATCAAAAAAGAAGACTTTACGTTTGGACGTTCTTTGAATGTAGGTTGTGAATTTTCGTCAGGAGATTATTTAATCTTTATTAGTGGTCACTGCATCCCCGCTACAAGTGATTGGCTGGAAAACTTGATTAGGCCGCTTAGAGAAGGAATAGCGCAATATTCGTATGGCCGCCAAGTTGCACGCGATACTACAAAGTTCTCAGAAAATGAGCTGTTTAATAAGTTTTACCCCGAATACTCAAAGCAGCCGCAAGAGGGATATTTCTGCAATAACGCGAACGCAGCGGTAACGCGTAAGGCTTGGAATGAATTTAAATTCAATGAAGAATTAACGGGCTTAGAAGATATGTACCTTGCGCGCCGTATTGTCGAAGAGGGCAAAGGGTATGTTGCGTACATGGCAGATGCACCAGTTTTTCATATTCACGATGAACGCTGGCGGCAAGTGAGAATACGCTACGAACGCGAGGCCTACGCATTACAGAAAATAATGCCAGGAATGCATTTTAACCTCGCAGATTTTTTTAGGTTCTATTTTGCAGGTGTTCTACAAGATATGGCGTCAGCCCTCAATCAGGGCGTGCTAGTTAAAAAGTTGCCGTCGATAGTGTTGTTTAGGTTGATGCAATATTGGGGAACTTACCGCGGCCATCATGAGCACCGGAGAGCATCTCAAGAAATGAAGTATCGGTATTTTTATCCAAAGGATATTGAAAGAGAAACGTATGACAAAGAAAGTCGTGGCATTGTTGCCAATGAAGGCAAATAGTGAGCGTGTTAAAGGGAAGAATTTCAGATTATTAGCAGGGAAGCCTTTATTTCAGTGGATACTAGATTCGCTTCTGGCGGTTCCAGAAATCGATTGTGTTGTTATCAATACAGATGCTAAGCATATTCTGTTAGAAAATGGTTTGCAGGCCACTGACCGGGTCGTCATTCGTGAAAGGCGGCCTGAGCTCTGTGGTGACCTAGTGTCAATGAATCTTATCTTAGAAGATGATATTCGCGCGATTGATGCCGATTTATATCTAATGACGCACACGACCAATCCGCTCATTTCTAGCGATACAATTAAGGGTGCACTTAACATATTTGAATCTAAGGCAAATACTTATGATTCATTATTTAGCGTAAACAAGGTGCAAACTCGATTTTATCGAGAAGACATGACGCCAGTAAATCATAATCCAGCTGAATTAGTAAGAACTCAGGATTTAGAGCCTTGGTTTGAAGAAAACTCATGCCTGTATTTATTTAGCCGTGACTCATTTGCTAAAACAAATGCCCGAATTGGCGAGAAGCCAATAATGTTTATAACCCCGCCCTTAGAATCTGTTGATATAGACGAGCCGGAAGATTGGGTTATGGCAGAAGCCTTAGCATTAAATTCGTTGAAACACTAAAAGGAAATAGCCGGTGCGCGTATTAGTAACTTGCCCTCCAATGCTAGGCATGAAAGAACAGTTTATTCCCTATATGAAAGAGAAGGGATTAGAGGCTCATTGCGCAAACGTGGTGCAAACACTGTCGGTTGAAGAGCTGATCGAGTTAGTCCCCCAATTTGATGGCTGGATCATTGGCGACGACCCCGCTAGCAGGGAAGTATTTACGGCAGGCAAAGCTGGAAACTTAAAGGCCGCTGTAAAGTGGGGTATCGGTGTTGATAATGTTGATTTTGAAGCCTGCAAGGAATTTAAAATACCGATTATAAATACCCCAAACATGTTCGGGGCTGAAGTTGCCGACGTTGCGCTGGGGTATGTTATTGCATTGGCTAGGCACACTTTTTATATAGATAGAGAAATTCGCAACGGCAACTGGCCCAAGAATCGCGGTATTTCTTTGTCAGGGAAAACAGTTGGCGTTATTGGTTTTGGCGATATTGGTAAAAGCTTTGCGAAGCGTGCCATTGCCCTAGGTATGAAGCCGATTGTTTACGACCCAGGGTTTAAGCAAATTGATGTTGATTGTGGTCAGCTAGCGGCGTGGCCAGATCGCGTACAAGAATGTGACTTTTTAGTATTTACCTGCGCCCTTAATAAACACAATTTCCATATGTTAAATGCGCAAGTCCTTGCTAATTGCAAGCAAGGTGTGCGCGTTGTAAATGTAGCGCGTGGCCCCTTGATAGACGAACAAGCTTTATCTGATGGTTTGCGAAATGAGCAGGTTCATTCTGCTGCACTAGATGTTTTTGAGGTTGAGCCGCTATCAGCCGATAGCTATTTACGCGAACACCCTTTCTGTATTTTTGGCTCGCATAATAGTTCTAATACAGAGGATGCCGTAATAAAAACCAATATCCGTGCGATTGATGAAATCAGCAAGTTTTTTGAGTCCTTAAAATGAATAAGGCTGTAATAATTACTGGAAGCAATGGCGGAATCGGCGCTGCCTTAAAAGCCAAGTTTTCTGAAGAAGGTTATTCAGTCATTGGCGTTGGAAAAAGCGCAGACACCCAAAATTGCGATGAGTATATACAAGTAGATTTTGCAGAGCTTGCCGAAAGCGAAAGCGCGCAAAATATGTTTGCAAAAAAATTATTGGGCTTTCTCGCCAATTATTCCCTAAAAGGCCTGATTAATAACTCAGCAGTGCAAATCTTGGCGAGTATGGGTGATCTATCTGTAAAGGATTTTCAAACCACACTAAATGTAAATTTAGTGGTTCCTTTTATTCTCTCCAAAATTTGCCTAGAGAGCTTGACTGTTGGCAAGGGCTCTATCCTTAATATAGGAAGCATACATGCGAAACTTACCAAGAAGCAGTTTGTTGCATATGCTACGTCAAAGGGTGCCCTTGAAGCTATGACGCGGGCAATGGCTGTGGATGTTGGTTCGGTTGTTAGAGTTAATTTGATTTCTCCGGCGGCAATAGAAACAGAAATGTTGTTGGCTGGATTCGAAGGAAGCAAAGAGAAATATAAGGTGTTGGGAGATCATCACCCGGCCGGCAGGATAGGGAGTGTTGAGGAGGTGGCTACTCTATGCTTCCGGTTGGTGAGTGATGACTACAGTTTTTTAAATGGTTCCGTAATTGAGATAGGTGGCGGAATACATGGGCGGCTTCACGATCCTATTTAAAAACATTGATTGGAATTGGTGGGCTTGTGGTAGTACGTAAAGATATAGTGTCAATCGTCTCGTTGATGCTTGTTTTAATTGTTTGCGGGAGCTATTTCAGTAGAATTTTTTTTAAAATCGGAGGTTTTACCGTTGTAGAGGTTGTGCTAATCCCATTGGTCTGTGTTGTTATGTGTTTTGATTTCACTATACGAGCCAAAATACTTGGGGTATTAAAAGATAGATTTTATTTTTTCACTATTTTGGCGTTAACAATCTCATTCATAAATGGAAGTGTTTTGGGTGTGAGTTGGGTGGATCAAGTTTCACAATTAAGGGCTACTGCATACTTTTTTATTATGTTTGTGGTGGCGAGTAATTTGAACGCTGATAGAAGCATGGCAGTGGCATATTCTGGAATCGTATGTTTAATAATGTATTGCCTGTTTTATCATCTATACGGTGCAGATTTTGTTACCGCAGAATATGCAAATAAATATCGCATTCCTATCTTGCTGGTTATAGGGGTTGCTTTTCGTTTTTACGTGGGTGGTAGGTGGCTGATAGCGCTATCTGTGTGTCTAGTAGGTGTGTATCTGGGTGTGATTTCAAATTATAGAATATATTTTGCTGTTCTTATATTATTCTTTATTACTCTGGTGCTCTTTAAGGTTGGCGGACGGGCAACGCGTACGATGTATGTCGTAGGTGCAGTTTTAATAATTTTTTCTTTTTATTCAGGAGTTTTTGGTGGTTACGCTGGGGATTTACTTGGTGATGATTCGCGTGCATCACAACTCATAGTAAAGTCGGAGATCTTGCTGGATGTAATAACATCCAGGGCGGGGGTTGAAAGCGAAACCTCTCTTTCAGCAAGGTTTGAATACTTAAGTATCATAATTGCTAATGGTTTTCTTTTCTTAGCGCCGCTTGGTATGGGGGGCGCGGCTAATTTGAGTCTCGATTTGTCGCCTTCAAGCTCACTGGATAGTGGGTTTTTACATGGAGCGGTACATTATGGATTGCTATTTTCCACGATAATTTTCTATTGTTTGATGACGAAGATAATATGCCGAGGTAGGGCGATTGTCAGGTATCGAAAGGTGGCATGGTATTTGGTTTGGGTGGTGATTTTGATATATGTATCAACTACCACAGAAATATTTTTTGTGCCGGATATTGCTATTGCAAGCGGGTTTGGGGCTGGATTACTTTTGAATCGAATTTTCTGGATTGGAAAAGAAAATGGAATCTAAATTTTCAATTATTACCACTAAAAAGCAGGGGCACTACAAGAGTTATGGCGATTTATTTGGTTCGTTAATAAAAGACAATTTTGAAGTTAGTGAAACTTTCCGGTTAATTAGGGATGGCTTTATTTCGGAAACCCTCATTTTAATTGATGGCGATTCACAGCACCTTTTTTTGTTTCCTGTCGCTTTAGTTCGAACTATATTGGGGAAGAAGACGATCTTTTTTTCGGTGCGAACAGAGGACTTGTTTGGAAGTAGGCTAAAATCGAGAGTTAAACTGGGGTTGGTTAGACTGATTTCCATGCTTCCATACCAATCATATGCTTCTATACATAAGCCTGAGTTTTCCCGGTTAGAGGGGAAGCTGCTGTCTGTAGTATTTTATGATCCTCAGCTTTGGGATTTGAAGGTTGCAAATGTTAAAAGAGTTGTCCCTGATGAATTAGTTGGGGCAAAGTGCTTGGGGTCGGCTATTTTGATAATTGGTGCTTTGACCTCAAAACGTTGTGAAAATGAGCTGTTGGAAGCTGTTGAAAAATGTAGTAAGCAGGAGTTTGTGTTCGCCGGGAAAATGAGTGAGCAAAGTAGATCTGTTTTAAGCGGCTTTACGAATGTAAAAATTGTTAATAGATATTTGCTGGATGAAGAAATATTCGCGCTTTATGGTGTATGCAGGGCTGTATATGCTTACTATGATTTTTCGGTTAATAGGCCGTCAGGAATATTGGGCAGGGCGCTTCAGCTGAATAAGTACGTGATTGTGAGGTCTGGAGGTTATCTTCATAGAAATTTTTCCGAATATCCTAATATTATTGCAATAAGTAGCTTGTTAGAAATTCAAGATGAAGGTTTCAGGGCCAAACTTTCAAGTCCCCCTGTTTCTTTTGATGCATCTCAGTACGATGATGAAAAAAAATTGACCTGTTTTTTGACCGATGAAAAGGCCTGAAATGGGGATGGAAAAGGAGGGCAAGCGATCAGCGCTGATATACTTGGTTTCAACCATTTTTGCCCGTGCGGTTCCGTTTTTGCTGATGCCAATTTTGACTAATTTTCTTTCTTTAGAACAATATGGTTATATTGGTTTATATTTGGTTTTATGTTCTTTTGGTACCACTTATGTAGGGTTGCGACCTGATGTGTATTTGATGCGTGAGTACACGCATCGTGCAGATGAGTTTAATACGGTTAGAGCAGCAATGTTTTTGCTGGTATTTTTTTCTGCGATAGTATTTCTGCCAATCGGTTTTTTTGCATCTATATGGTTTTTACCGGCAGAGATTAGCGCCGGTCTAATGATTTCGTTAGTAACCGTGGTGAGTGTGCTTGGTGCCTGCTTGCGAATTATTAAGACAGAGTTCCAGATTGAAGGGAGACCTATACTTTATGCTTTAATGGAAATTTCTGCTGTGGTTATACATTCTGTCTTGGCCGTAGTATTTGTGTTGTTAGTTGACCAAACTTGGACTTCAAAGGTCTATGCGGAAATTTCAGGGGTCTTGGTTGCGCTCGGGATCGGTTTCATCCTATGTCGTAGGAAGTTGTTTGTTTTTGATTCGGCTACGGTGGTTAGGGAATTAAGTGCAGGATTTAGATATCTATGGCCATTAACTTTTTTTGTCGGTTGCTTTTCTGTTTTAAAAATCTCCGATAGGGTTGTAATTTCTGAGTTTCTGGGTGCGGAAGAACTTGGTTTGTATACGGTTGCGTATATGTATGGAATGATTTTGGGCGTTGTTCACGAGGCTTTGGAAAGGGCTTGGAATCCATATTTTTTTCGAACGTATAGCTTGGAGGGTGGGCGAAAAAGAATTTATAGGAGCCAGATTTCGTATTTTATTTTTTCAGCCTTATTGTATGTTGTTTTTATTTTTATTGCGCCTAAGGTGTTTGTGTTTATGGTTGATGAAAAGTATGCGTCTGGCGCTGATTTTATTCCAGTATTAGCATTAGCCTATACCTTCGAAGGTTGTCGTAAGGTTTTGTGCGGCTATTTATACGTTTCTGCAAAGACGGGGTTGTTGTCAGTCATCACGGTTTTTGCAGCTGTTGTTAATGTACTATTGAATATTAACTTGATTCCTGTCTATGGGCTTAATGGGGCTGCATACTCTGCTGCAGTTGGCTTCTTTTTAATGTTTTCTATGACGGCTATGGCGAGTTGGCTGCATTTGCGGTCGAGATAAAAATCGTATGATAATGAGGGATGGATGAAAATTTTAACAAGATTGCTATTTATTACTCGAGGTGTTCGGTACGCACTGGATGGTGTTATTTTCGCGCGTAAATCATATTCAAGTGATATGGAGGAGTTGAAAAATAAGTATTTAAATTCGCCCATGCTGATTGTAGGTAACGGACCGAGTTTAAATATAACTCCTCTGGATGATTTTATTGGTATACGCTCGATTGGTATGAACAAAATAGATTTGCTGTTTGATAAAGTAAGGTGGCGGCCAGATTTGATAGTTTGCACAAATAATTTGGTTGTCCAGCAACATCATGAAGAAATGGTAAAGCATGGTATTCCTTGTCTTTTGAGCTGGAAGTCGCGTTGGTTTATGCCTAGGTGGAGGAGGAAGGAGTTTACATTTTTTTTAAACAAAAATGAAAATAAATTTAGCATGGAGCCCAACAAGGGCGTCGGTGTTTCCGGGACGGTAACGTATACTGCTTTACAGTTTGCTCATTATATGGGCGCAAATCCTGTTATTTTATTTGGAGTTGATCATAGTTTTCAATACGAGGGGGCGCCAAATGATATTCAGAAGCGAACAGGAAGCGACTCTAATCACTTTGATCCAAATTATTTTGCCAGTGGTCAGTATTGGGGCGTTCCAAACCTTGCGCTGAGTGAATATGGATATCAGCAAGCTAAGGAAGCATTCGAGCAGGGCGGACGTAAAGTTTATGATGCTACCGTCGGTGGTAAGTTGGATATTTTTGAAAAAATCTCAGTAGAGCAAGCGCTAAAGCTATGTGATTTGGGTGACTAAGTGAATGAAGAAGATTTTCCAATTTATATCATTGTTGGGCCAGCAAGGTCAGGAACAACCTATTTGGCGTCGCTTCTTTCTCATAAAGAGGTATGTTATATCGAAGAGCCAAATATCATCTGGATGTATCGCAATGCATCGGCGAAGGATGATTGCTTGTCGGAAGCGAATGCTTCGCCGCCCATAATTCGCTACATACGACGTCAGTTTTGGAAAAAACTGCGCGCAAATGACTGTAAAGTGCTGCTGGAGAAAACGCCATCTAATTGTTTGAGGCTGCCATTTGTTAAATGTGTATTCCCTCAAGCGCGGTACCTTTTTGTAGAGCGAAATGTGAATGATATCGCTACATCGGCATTTAAAAAGTGGACCAAAGAGGAAGATGCAAATACCGCGCGACTATATGGCGGCGGTCATAAGCGACGGCATATTTTACTAATGGCGCGGCGGTTTTTGAAGGTATCATTGTTAGACGTAGTTCATTACTGGCCGAAACTTATTCAAGAATTGTCATTTTTTATTTTGGGTAAACGCAGAAGGCAGTGGGGGCCAAGGTATTATGGTTTTGCCCAAGATTTAGATGAGCTATCTGTTAACGAAATTTGTTTAAAGCAAGCAAGAGCATGCCAGTTGGCGATGAGTGAATTCAGGTCTTCTCTGCGTGCGAATGAATTTATTACCGTGCATTATGACGATATGAAGCAAACCCCAGATAAAGTTGCTGCCATCGTCCGCAATTTTATGGATCTAAGTTGACGATTTTAATTATTTAAAGGGTAAGGTTATGGCAAAGGTAGCACTAATTACGGGCGTGACGGGGCAAGACGGATCTTATCTTGCCGAGTTCCTTTTGGAAAAGGGCTATGAAGTTCATGGTATCAAGCGTCGCGCATCCTCGTTCAATACAGAAAGAGTTGATCATATTTATCAAGACCCGCACACGAATAATAAGAATTTTATTCTGCACTATGGCGATTTGTCGGATTCGTCTAACTTGACGCGGATCATCAAAGAGGTCCAGCCAGACGAAATTTACAATTTGGGGGCGCAGTCCCATGTAGCGGTGTCTTTTGAAAGCCCAGAGTACACCGCGGATGTAGATGCACTTGGCACGCTGAGAATTTTAGAGGCGATTCGTTTATTGGGCTTAGAAAAGAAAACCCGCTTTTATCAAGCATCGACTTCTGAACTCTATGGTGAAGTACAAGAAATCCCCCAAAAAGAAACAACGCCTTTTTACCCGCGGTCACCTTATGCGGCTGCAAAAATGTACGCCTATTGGATAACCGTAAATTATCGCGAGTCTTACGGAATGTATGCTTGTAATGGCATTTTGTTTAATCATGAATCACCACGGCGTGGAGAGACCTTTGTTACGCGCAAAATTACTCGCGGTATTGCCAATATTGCCCAAGGTTTAGAGCAGTGTTTGTACCTTGGTAATATGGATGCCTTACGTGATTGGGGTCATGCTAAAGATTATGTGCGTATGCAGTGGATGATGCTGCAACAAGAGCAAGCAGACGATTTTGTTATTGCCACGGGCAAGCAAATTTCGGTTCGTGAGTTTGTGCGTATGTCTGCTAAGGAGGCGGGTATAGAGCTTGAGTTTAGCGGTGAAGGTACAGATGAAAAGGCTGAGGTTGTTGCTATCAATTCTGAGCTGGCGCCTGGCGTAAATGTTGGTGATGTTATTGTTAGAGTAGACCCACGTTACTTCCGCCCTGCTGAAGTTGAAACTTTACTGGGTGACCCTAGTAAGGCGAAAGCGAAATTGGGATGGGTGCCAGAGATTACCGTTGAAGAGATGTGCGCAGAAATGGTAGCCGCTGATCTCGATAAAGCTAAGCGTCATGCATTACTTAAAGACCACGGTTTTGATGTTTCTGTGGCTCGTGAAAATTAAAAGGACTTTACTATGAAGCGCGTTTTTATTGCGGGCCATCGTGGCATGGTTGGTTCCGCCATCGTTCGGCAGCTTGAAGCCGCTGGTGGTTGTGAAATTGTGACGCGGACTCGTGATGATTTGGACCTGTTGAGCCAAGAAGCCGTACGTTCCTTTTTTGCTAATGAAAATATCGATGAGGTTTATTTGGCTGCGGCCAAAGTGGGCGGTATAGTCGCGAATAATAGCTACCCCGCTGACTTTATCTATGAAAATTTAATGATTGAGTGCAATATTATTCACTCTGCATTCATGGCAGGTGTTAAGCGGCTTTTGTTTTTGGGTTCGTCTTGTATTTACCCGAAATTGGCTGAGCAACCAATGCAAGAAACTGCGCTGTTAACTGCGACTTTAGAACCTACGAATGAGCCTTATGCCATTGCTAAAATCGCAGGTATTAAGCTGTGTGAATCTTATAATCGCCAATATGGTGTTGATTATCGTAGTGTAATGCCAACCAACCTCTATGGCGAAAATGATAATTTTCACCCCGAAAATAGTCATGTTATTCCTGCAATGATGCGCCGTTTTCACGAGGCAGCTCAGAGCAATTATCCAGAGGTTGTTGTTTGGGGTAGTGGTAAGCCAATGCGAGAGTTTTTGCATGTTGATGATATGGCAAAAGCCAGTATTTTTGTGATGAATTTGGATAAGGCTGTATACGCTGCGAATATCCAAGAAATGCTTTCGCATATTAATGTGGGTACTGGTATTGATTGTACAATTGCGGAGTTGGCGCAAACAATGGCTAAAGTTACCGGATTTAAGGGCAGTATTCGTTTTGATATTGATAAGCCAGACGGTGCGCCACGTAAGTTAATGGATGTATCTAGATTGGCGAATATGGGGTGGAAGGCTTCAATCAGTTTGGAAACCGGATTATCGTCGACATATCAGTGGTTTCTGGCTAATCAGACTACCATCCGTAAATGAGCGAGTGGTTGTCAGATTCGGTTTTTGAGCAAGGGATTGCTACCTTACCGCTAGTTTCCATCGACCTGATCATTAAAGACAAGCTATCGAATAGATTTTTGTTGGGTTTACGAAAAAATCGCCCAGCTGAGGGCTATTGGTTTGTACCCGGTGGGCGAATTCGTAAAAATGAATGTTTAGCGGCAGCGTTTTTGCGCCTTACCGAGGGCGAAATCGGTTTTGCAATAAACATGGCATCAGCTCGCTGGAAAGGTGTGTATCAGCATTTTTATGATGATTGTGTGTTTGGCACAGAAACCAGTACGCATTATGTTGTGTTAGCGTATGAGTTAGCGCTAAATCGAAATGAATTAATTCTTCCAAGTGGTCAGCATAGCCAATACGAGTGGTTAAGTGCAGAGGAAATATTGGCGAGAATAGACGTGCATCAGCACAGTAAAGACTACTTTTTAAGAGATTCGTAATGGCTTGGCAAAATTGAAAGTGTTAATTGTTGGGCTGAATTACGCGCCAGAAATGACCGGAATCGGGAAGTATACTGGTGAGATGGCGGAATGGTTGCTTGGGCAAGGGCATGAGGTGCGTGTTATCACGGTGCCACCTTACTATCCGCAATGGCGGGTGCAATCGCCATACAAAGGGTATCGTTATCAAAAGGAGTGCTTTAAGGGTGTTACCGTATACCGTTGCCCATTGTATGTACCTAGGAATGTAACGCCAATTCAGCGCTTAATTCACTTGCTGAGCTTTGCTATTTCATCATTCCCGCTTATGCTACTTCAGCTGTTCTGGCGCCCCGCTGTTATTATTAATCCTGTTCCTTCATTATTTTCCTCTCCCATGTGTGCGTTAATCGCACGGTTGAGTGAGGCGAAAAGTATTTTGCATATTCAGGACTATGAAATAGATGCGATGTTTGGTTTGGGTATGGCCAATGAAGGCATGGTTGGTAAATTTGCTAGGACTTTTGAGCGTATGGTGTTACGCAGTTTTGATCGCGTGTCCACTATTTCGCTGTCGATGATGAAGAAAGCGGTACAAAAGGGTGTTAAGGAAGACGCGCTTTTGTTTTTCCCGAACTGGTCAGATACCTCATTGTTCGATGGCGCTGCGCCCTCTGGTGACATGAAGGAGCGCTTTGGTGTTCCTAGCGATCATAAAATGATTTTATATTCGGGAAATGTGGGCGATAAACAGGGACTAGAGCAGGTTATAGAAGCCGCCGATTATTTTAAGAGTAAGCCCTACCATTTCGTGATTGTGGGTGACGGTTCTGGTAAAGGAAAATTACAAAAACTTGTCCAAGAGAGGGCGCTGAAAAATATCGCATTTTCACCTCTGCTGGAACTTGCTGAATTACCGTCTTTGTTGGCCTCTGCAGATTGTCATTTGGTTATACAGAAAAAGGGTGTCGCCGACGCGGTATTGCCGTCTAAGCTAACCAATATTTTGGCCGTTGGCGGTAACGCTGTTATTACCGCAGAGCCTGATACCGAATTGGGCTTGTTGTGTAATGAGTATGCCGGTATAGCTGAGCGTGTAGATCCAGAAAATGTTGAGGCGCTTATAATCGGTATTGAAAGTGCTTTGTGCGCACCAACACCGAATATTATTGCAATGAAGTATGCGCGAGAAAATATAGATAGAGATAAAGTGTTAAGTGGGTTTGAGCAGGATTTAATGAAGTTGATATAGTATTTTTTGGATTGATATTAGGTGAATTACAAGGATTGCATTATGCACGTAGTGATTATGGCCGGTGGTAGCGGTAGCCGCTTGTGGCCGTCTAGCCGTAGTTTGTTTCCCAAGCAGTTTTTGTCGATAGCTGAACAGCACACCATGCTGCAAGCCACGCTTGGTCGCGTGGCGGGTATAGGCAGTGGTAATACTTCGGTTATCTGCAATGAGGAACACCGCTTTGTGGTGGCGCAGCAGGCGCAGGACTTTGGCGCCGATTTAAGTTCTATTATCTTAGAGCCTGTTGGCCGCAATACGGCACCGGCAATTGCGCTGGCGGCCTTTGACGCCCTTGAGTCTGCCGGGGATAAAGCGCCGTTGTTGCTGATTATGGCGGCGGATCACGTTATAGAAGACGTGGCAGCGTTTCATGCGGCGGTTGAATTAGCCAAGGTACAGGCCGAAGCGGGTAATTTAGTGACCTTTGGGATTGTGCCGGAGTCTGCCCACACGGGATATGGTTATATTCAGCGCGGCAGTAATGTGGGTGACGGGACCTATACGGTTTCGCGGTTTGTTGAGAAGCCCAATGCCGATACGGCACAAAGCTATTTAGACGCCGGTGCTTATTATTGGAATAGCGGCATGTTTTTGTTTGCTGCTGATGTTTATTTAAATGAACTAAAGGCGTTTAGGCCGGATATTTATGCTGCCTGTGAAAAGGCTTTTGCAAATAAGCAGCGCGATAAAGATTTTTTACGCATAGATGCCGATGCCTTTATGGCCTGCCCAGATGAATCTATTGATTATGCGGTGATGGAAAAAACCGATAAGGCGGTGGTTGTGCCATTGTCTGCAGGCTGGAGTGATGTGGGGGCGTGGTCTTCATTGTGGGAAATTGGTGACCAAGACGCATCAGGTAATGTGTGCAGTGGTGATGTGCTGAGTCACAATACTGTTAACTCGTATATTCGTGCAGAGCATCGTTTAGTGGCCACGGTGGGCTTAGACAATGTGGTGGTGGTTGAAACGAACGATGCGGTGTTGGTGGCGGCCAAAGACCAGGTGCAGGATGTAAAGAAAATTGTGGAGTCGCTCAAGGCGCAGGGCCGCAGTGAAGTGAGCCAGCATCGGCATGTGTATCGTCCGTGGGGAGTTTATGACTCTATCGACAATGGCGAGCGTTATCAGGTGAAGCGGATTACGGTAAAGCCGGGGGCGAAATTGTCGGTGCAAATGCATCATCACCGCGCGGAGCATTGGATAGTGGTGTCGGGTACCGCCAAAGTGACCAATGGCGATAAAGAAATAATGCTGACAGAAAACCAATCGACGTATATTCCGGTTGGCGTTGTGCATGCTTTGGAAAACCCCGGCGTGATTCCCCTGGAATTGATTGAAGTGCAGTCAGGCTCGTATTTGGGCGAAGACGATATAGTACGGTTTGAAGATAGGTATGGAAGGGTGCCTAAAGCTTAGTTATAGGCTGGTAGCGTATTTGCGCTTCGTTGCTGGGATAGACCCCTGCCTCCGCAGGG
>TARA_R110001592_G_scaffold189685_2_pt1 | contig 19652 bp, 12 predicted proteins | sample TARA_R110001592 | Tara Oceans TARA_R110001592 (sample SAMEA4398387) | marine metagenome | biome: Polar Biome; feature: [SRF] surface water layer (ENVO:00010504); material: water (ENVO:00002006), including particulate matter (ENVO:01000060) such as... | depth 5 m | reverse complement strand
TACTACGTGCTGAAGAAATCAAAGAGGAGCGTAGTAATGCGAAGAAAAGTAAGTAGACTTATTGCTAGAGTATCCGCCTTCCAGGACTTCTCCGACAAACCTTGCGGCTTTGAACAATGTACTACGGCTGGGGGATTTAATGGTTCTTATATGGCCATTAATCCCAAACGTCGAGCAGAGCGTCAAATGCGTAAAAACTGGAATACTATTCCAAAAAACGAAAGATTCTTTGCACGTAAAGTACTGCTTAAGGCAATGGTAAATGGGGTACACTTTGAACCTGCCAGAACGTAAATCGCTTAAATCTCTCAGAGGAGGTAAACGGGTAAAAGGACGTTCTCTAATACCGGCTAAAAGATCCGCCATGGACGGTTTTACATTTGACTCCGAGACTGAAATGGAGTATTACAGACAAGTATTGAAACCTCAACTACTTAAATGTGATATCTACCAGCACCCGATAGTAAATCTAGTACCTGGTATTAACTGGAAGCTAGACTTCCTGGTAGTGCAACGGGGAGAAATTATGCTAATTGATGTCAAAGGTATGCGTATCTCAAGGGAAGCCAGTCTTAAAATAAGTTTATGGACTTCTTTTGGACCCCATGAATTACGTATAACCAAACGGGACCCTCATAGTGGGATATTTCTTAACTCCGAAATAATACCCCCAGGGAAGTATGATATTGAAAACTTCACACCCAATGTTGTTGAACGTGGGAAAAGAATGTAAATTTGATGTTATAGGCTTTATGGGACGCGCCTTACTCCAGAACCCATACTCAGCGTGAGACAAAGAAGGCATCCTCTATAGGATGTCTTTTTTGTTACGCCAGTTCTTTTTATATGTAGTTCTATCGTGAGAGCCTGTAAAACCTCTAATAAAATAAATCCGTTTATACCAAGGCATGTTGGCAATGTGAACCATACCCCAGTGTTTGTACCCCATATACCCTCTAGGTAGCTCTGGAATCGGATCACCTTGATTTTGAAATAAGTAAGGCTCCTGGATATAGTTACTGAGAACGGAATGACTATCTTCCCCAATTACTTTAGCTGCTCCAAAAGTGATAGGGTTATAAGCTATAGTATTAACTCCTTGGATTACAGATTTATAGTAGGGTAGGTCTAAATACGCACATATGGCCATCGAACCTCCCGCAGAATGTCCAACAAACTGAACAAAGGACGGGTGTAAGTCTTGTATAAGTTTTAAAATTCGATCTCGTACTTGTAACCACTTCCCCCAAAATCCGGAATGTACTTGAATAGTACCATCCCACAAATTGATTGTTTTTTTAGCTACATACAAGTCTTCCCAAACATCGGTAAGGTCATCAGTACCCCCAAAGGCTATCCACAGGACTCCTTTTCTCATATCCCATGCAACACTCTCACTTGATTGTTTGTAATCGGGGGTATCATAAGCAGCGTCCATCATAAGAAGTGCCTTGCCCATCATATCTTCATGACTCATCATAAAAACTCCGTATTATCTCGTTCTGTTTACTTACTACAGAATATAATTGCTGTATTACAGAATCATGTTGTAACATCCGGCCCCCTTGAGACTCTACTACCTGCACTAGCTGAGATACTACTTCCGATAGTTTACCCACGGACTCAGCGTTTTCCAACGTCCTTGTTCGGATATCTTTAATCACTAACTCATGTTGTCCTATCATCATGGTCTGCTCAACACCCCCCATAGTGTTTCGAGAGTGAGCAGTAGGAGTAGTTTCTGTTTTAGCTGTCTTATGATACCTTAACCATAGGTAAAAAGCCACCAGACCTGAAATCATAAAGATACACATAAATAGAATTAACATATAAATCAAATACTGACTAGCGTCTTCTGGGGACGCAGTTGTCAGAATTTCATTAGCAATTTCGCTAGTTGTTTTACTCATAAAGCATCCGTAAGTATTCGTAGTTCTTTTTTGACTAGCAAGTCAATAGCCTTTCGGATTTTCTCAGCCTGTTTACTATCCGACTCCACTTTGTCAAGCTGCTTCTGTAAAGGAAGTATCTTGTTTTTGAGTTTATTAAAAAATCTCATCACAATAGCCTGTTCCTCTTTTGGAAGTCTAGCTTTTCTCATTTTACCGAGTACTTGCGTTTTGATCTTTTCATAAACTTTTACCAAGACTACATATCCATGAGACTCCTTAGCCAACTTATCCACGGTTTCTTTTATTTGTTTATTAACCTCCGGTGGGATACGTCCATCGTTAGCAAAATACGCATCAGTACTAAGACGTTTTGCACGTGTCTTATACTGCCAACCTTTTTGCTTGATCTTAGTCATCTGTTTTGAGTTATTAGCATAGAACTGTGACTGGTCGTAGTACTCATTATCCTTGCCATAGACTTTAGATATGAATGGAGTCTTGGCGGGTTCAAACTCTCCCTGGAATCCTCTATGGAATGTCTCATAAGTCTTCTTGAAAAATTTACCTGTACCCCCAGTGTACCCATCCCAAATATGTTCTAACACATCCGGGTTGATATCAATTTTCCCGGAAATTTCAGTATCTCCCCCACTAAGCTTATTCAAACCTTTTGACATTGCCACAAATGGGGCACCGGTTGATTTAAAAGCACCTTCAGATTTTGGTGCCGGTACTTTACTGAAAGGAGAAGGTTTACGGTAAATTGGAGATCCTGCAAAGTTCTCATTCATTTTAAGTTCTACGGCCATATCCGTTACTGTGGGGGATATCATAGTTAATAGACCCCCACCAGCTCCAAGAGGATTAGCAGCATTTACAATATCATTCATGATACCGTACGCTTGATTCACCTTGTTTACCCTTGGATTAAATAGGATATCCGCAGATCGATACCCTGCCGAAACTAAAGCATTATGTCCATAAGGCATAGGAATTTTAACGTGTTTTCCTTTACCCCCAGGTATCATGAATACAAAGTTTGAGGCTTTGACATAGTCGGGAACCTTCTCCCAATAGGATACCCCGGACTCTTCGTCATCCCCACCCATTAGTTGATTATACGCACCGAGAGAAAAACCTACACTGGTAAGCATGGCGGCTAACGCTTTAAACTTCTTGGGGTTCTTCTTATACGATTGATAAATCCTATCAGACCCTTGAACGGCTGCATTAAAGAATAGGAACATCTTATTAATGTCACCACCATACTGTCCCTTTCTATTAAAGTTGACCGTAAGGTTCTTTGCTGCACTTGCTGCATTCTCTTTAGAAAATCCACCATCCCGTAAAGCACGATAATACGCTAGACGTATAGCATTCTCTACAGAGCTGTTCATATCCTCAACAAGATCTAGAAAGTCTATAGCTAATTTTTTTAGTTTTGTTCCCGGCTGTTTAGTCCACTCAGCAGTACTCATATTGTACTTGTTTTGGAACTCCTGAAGTTTTTTTTCAGTATTTGGAACGGCTGCGAATCCTGTCTTACCCCCAGCTTCAACCATCTCCTGCCAATACTCACCCCAAACTCCGGCCTCCTTACCACGAGTCTTACGATATATTCCCTTAAGAGCAGGTACAACCCCCTTACCCGTCTTCTTTGCCATTTCCATACTTTGCTCAACACCGATGTTATAGAGAGCTGTTTGGGCATCTCTAAAGGCATTGGATATTACAAATGGGGGATTGTAAGAAGTTAGAACGGATCCAAGGTACCTATTCCACTTACCTAAAATTTCCAGAGCTTTATTAGTACCCTCTTGGTCCATCCCATTTAGGGCCATTGCAAGTCGTTGACCTTCAACAGTATGGAATACAATTTTCTTAGATTGCCCATCTACCTGTACGCTAAATACATTTGCCTCACCCTCACGGTATGGATTAGGCATTTCCTCGACTTCCCCCGTAGACTTATTACGGACTTTAGTCGTTCTTTTAGGATTAATCTCCCAAAAAGCATCGTTAGGGTTATTTTCGACCATCTCAAGTACAGTCTTCCCCACTTTTGCTTTCTCTATCTGTACGGCATCTGCAGCCATATCGGAAAGATATGTTGCTAAGATATCATCTTGGGCCTTAGACTTACGCCCCATAGCAGCTTTTGATGTGTCTCTAGATTGTACTCCCTTAGATTTCTTACCACCTTCTGAGCTCTTTAGTGGGTCTGCTGTACCTTTTAATGGGACATAATACTTATAAGTCTCATCATAAGACTCTTGAGTATTCTCCGGACGAACCCCATTAGCTACGAGCTCTTGGTTCAAATGGTTACGATCTGCTTGAAGCATTTTAAATAGCTTCGTCAACGTCCGAGTCATCCCCGCAGTTTCGAAGTCCTTTAATATCTTAACGGCTTCAGCATCCGTCATACCTGATAGGTTTGGTGTCCCGTCGTTGATCTTAGCCATCGCCTTGTTACGCTCCACTGCATGTTGGGCATACATAAAGTCCGACATCATAGCAGGGGTGATTTTATTTTTAATCATCACCTTAAGTACTTTGTCCGCAACACGGTCAATCTTATTAAGAGCCTCTTCTGCTCTACCTGGATAGAGTTCCAGTGCTTGATAAGGGGCCACTCTTGGAAGTTGTCCTAGTTTCTCTAAAATAACTTTCTCAAGACGTTTGATTCCGGAAAACTTATCCACAAAACTACGATAGAAAGATTGTCTACGATTCTCATCGCTTAAGTCAAAGATTGTTTCTGGTTTAGGTTTCTCAGCAGGGGGTAAAGCCAACTCCGTCTGTAGGGGTTTGACTCCTCCCTTATTCTCGGTTTTCTTCTTTTTTTTCTCTTCTGCTGCTTTGTCCTCCGCGGCTTTCTTCTCAATAAGAAGTTGCTCATTAACCATCATAGGACGAACCTCTGACTCCCAAAGAGAATTGAAGGCTTCCATGTACTCATCGGAACCCGGATCGGATGTCTCCATAATCCTATTCTGCTCAGTTACAAAGTCCGCATTCGCTTTAGATTCCTTCTTAGCAAGATTTTCCGGGATATCAAAGTATATAGAGGTATCTGGATCAAACTCAAGACGCATACCATCAACACTATACGCATTAACTTTATCGCCCACATGTTTTAAAGCAATCTCGGCACCATCAAAAGTGATTAGACGGACTTGGTTCTTCTTAACAAGATTTTTAATCTTATCCTTACCCTTATCTTCATAATCTTGGTAATCTGGGTACTCCCCCGTCATAATACCCTCTTGGATACCTTCCACCATAGAATCTTGACCAGAACCCACGTTACCTGTTTTTACATCCATTTCTTCTAGATTGTCACGGTTGGTGGCAATCCAATCACTTAACACATCCTCTTGCATATCAAACACTACATTTGACTCATGGAGATACGTCTCTACTGCCGACTGTGCTGCTCGTGCATTTTCTTTTATTTTAGCACTCGTAGTGTTACCAGGATCTTCCAATAAATCTAAAGTTGCTTCACGAGATTTTGCTACAATACCTGAAGATCTAGCAATGGCCATAATTCTCTTCAGTACATTATCTTCGGGATTTCTTAGGTCCTCCACCTGTTTTATAATAGTTTTTGCACGTTCTTTCGAATCCATAGGGGGTGGGGTGGCCGGTTGTGAGTCCGGACCTGTAGGTATCTCGGCACCGCCTAGATTGTATCTAGAAAAACCATTGTTCCTGTAATCCTCAACCATCTCTTTTGGGATATCAATATATGGGTTCTTAGCCCCCTTCTCCTCTAGGAAGTCACGCATGTGACCCACTCGGAAACTAAACTCCTCTGCGGTATCGAAAGCCGGGCCATCACCTACCAAAGATTGGTAATCGTAATAGGTTCTATTTAAAACCTCGGAATATTTAGCCGATTTGAATAACGCCTTAAGAGCATAATCTTTATGACCCCATAAATTATGAATATGGATAGTATCCTCATCTGCGTAATCATAAAAGTAGTTCAGTGCTCTTTCATACTGGGCAGCAGTATTTTTTGTCCTTGCACTATTCTCAATCATCCCATATTTAGGTTTGGAACCCTTCTTACCTAGATATGGTTTAAGGAGTTCCGCCATAGCTTTAGGAAGTGCTACATCGTACTGATGAATCATCCCCTTACCTATAGGAGCATAGACAAAATCATCTACAGTACTTGTATAGATTTTTTTATTACTATGTAAACCTTGAGATTTCATCTTCCTGCTTATACTAGTGGCGGCTCCACGACCAATAGTAGCACCTAGTTTGTCCATATCCATGCGTTCCGTAGGTCTATCGGTAATCTCAACAGCGTATACCGGTTGTCCTGCAACATCTTCAATATACGTCAACTGAACAAGTCCCGGACGAGATAGCTGCCTTGAATACCTATCTGCCTGTTGTTCTGGAGTAGTCCAAGCTACACGAGTCTTACCCTGCTCAATAGCATCTGCAAGGACACGTTTTGCAAGTAAGGCTGTCGGGTCCTTGATAGGATTTACAAACTGATAGTTTCCCGGAGTCCCCTTGGCTATTTTTAGTTTGCTTAGGACAAATGGGTGCTTTTTACGGAGCTGGAAAAGGTTCATACCTTCCTCTATATCCTTCTCAGCCTCTGCATAAGTGACTAGTGCTGCCTCATCTTCTTCTTGTTTCTTCTTAGCCTGTTCTAGCATTTCTTTTACTTCAGCTGCCTCACTTGTCTGGTAGTGGGATAATACAGGATGTAAGTCTTGACGTCCTTCAATCTTTTTAATTTCTGCCTGTAATTGTTCAATCCTTTCAGCACGATTCTTAACACTCACCGTTACACCTCTTTTAAGAGCCTGTAGACCTTCTTTAAGGGTATCCACCAATGAGATAGTCTTGTCAATCTCTTCCTGTTTGGCTTCGTCCCACCCCTTCTCAGTGACCTCACCGGTGATAGGATCGACATACTTACCCCCACCCATACGAGAGTCCCAATCAGATTGTGTCTCCTCTACGAAATAGGTATCTACACCATCGACCACCTTGTCAGTTTTACGAATAAACCCAACTACCGGCTGCCTTGACATAGGCCCGAGACCCTTCCAGTGGGGGTCATTAAATCTTTGAGTCACCGTTTCACCTGTAGGGGCAATCACTTTAGGGTCAACCATCCGTACTAGTATAGACTCGTATCCCTCGGAGTCTTTTGCATCTACCGTGTAATTGACATAGCCTCCATCCCCCATACCCATTTCTGTAGTTCTTCCCTCTTCTACAGCATTCTTCGGAGCTCCATACTTTTTTGGTGGTGCCGCTTTTAGTAATGAAGGAAGCTGTTGCAATACTTCCTCTTCAGATTCATATTCTATAATTCCGTCCAGATAGTCCCTTGTTACCGCTAAAGCATCCATTCCCTGGGTATCGTTCTCAAAATATTCCATGAAATTACCCGTTAGTGGGTCAACCCCTGGTTCGTATACCATATATGTAGAGGGTCCATTGTCGATTAAGTCTTGCTGGGCAAGGTGTAGGCCTCTTTCGTATTCCGGGGACGCTACCCAGTCATCAGTATCTTCTAGTGCCTGATGATAAAATACGTCGTAAACATCGCTCGGCCACTGGTCATAAGATTCTAATAGTACACTTTCATCATAACCAGATGCTTCTTTGAAGTCGCCAGATGCAATTGTATCTTCTGCCCACTCTTTAGCCCTTCTCTCTTTGAACTCTTGCTTGGCATTAACAACTACTGAGTTATTTGCGTATGAAGTATCGTCGTCAATGTCTACAAACTCTCCTAATTTAAAAAAGTGACTCTCCCCGGTTTCTGAGTTGGTAAATTTAACTCTTAGACCTTTTCTAAAATATAAATTCCTCGCAGTATTCTGCCCTTGGAACTCCATAGCTCGTCGCTCATCTTCACTAAGTTCTAAGGACTGAACGGTAAAGTCACTAAGGGCGGGACGATATAGAGAGGAATTAGACCCTTCTCTCACCTCTTTACTTCCAATATAGGTACGAGTTTCTGATAGATTGCGAGTACCCTGCTCAAAGAAATCGGCTAAATACTCCGAAGTCACTTTGCGTTCCGGGTCTATATCGACTAACTCATTGAACCTAGACTGCTTTAACTCCTCCGGAGTTCCCACACCTTTGACCTTGGACTTTTCAAGTAGTCCTTTCCAGTTCTTCAAAGGCATAGCCTTAGGTACTTTAGTGTCCGTCCGTAAATATTCTACCGTACGGGATCGAAGTATCTCTACGGGACTTATTTTTGGTTTTGGTTTGTTCTCGGCCTCATACCATTTCTGATGTTCATCCTTATAGAGTTTGTTTCTACTTAGGATGTTTAAGAGGTCCCTATCAGACACTTTAGACTGATCCCAATTAGGAGGATTATTATCAATAAACTTTTGAAGGTTCTTGGCATCCTCAAGCATAATGTTCACAACTAAGCCACGATCTTGACCGTCTGTCATACCATTAATACCCCAAAGGGTATCCCTAACCGGTTTGGTTTCTCCATCGGGCATCTCTTCCTGGTATATTTTAAGGCGTTTACTAGGTACAAGGTCGGAAATACTCTCAAAAGTCATATCATAGATAGTGGTCTTGGGGAAAGTGTACCCTTCATCTACAGGTTCCTTCCCTTCACGTAAAGCGTCCACCTTCTCGAGAGACTCTTTGATGTGAAATTCCGATAGATCCTCATTCATCATTGCCCAGATTTCAAACTCCTCAATATCTTCCTTCGTCACTTCCTGCATCTCAGGAGTGCCCTCGTCCTTAATTCTTTTTAGGAAGGATACTATATCCGCAGTCTGGTAGACAACCAAACCACTCCCCCTAGTGATGGATGGGACATTCTGTTGAATCTCCTCAAACCTGTCCACTGCTGGGAAGGTGAGTGCGACTTTCTTCTTTACTTCCTTACCTTCTAGACGTTCACGTTCTTTACCGGGTAAATCGTCCATAGTACGTTGTAGATTGAATCGAACTCGCTTATCGTCAATAGAGTCGATAATCTCTTGGCGTTGCATAGAGTCATTGTACTCTTCAGTAGGTATTTTGAAGTTTTTGAATTTCTGTTTAAGGTCTGTGTCAAGCTCTTTAGGTATTACAGCTAAAGCTACTTTGTCAAAAGTGATAAGTTTCTGGGGTTTAGACTCATAGTATTCTGTAGCCATTGTACGAGCAACTTTAATAGCCTTCACAGCTTCGTCGTACCCCTGACCCTCAAATAGATCGATATCTCTCCTATATTCTTTTGTGACCTTATTGAAACTATCAATATATCGGTCTTTACTGAGAACAGGCTGGTCTGAGAAGTCCGCTAAGATATCATATAATAACGCCGTCTCTCTCTGATTAATTACCATATCCACGGCCCATGTGAATCTCTCAAGGGATACGTCAAAGTCTTCACCCTTATCCCCCTCGTACCCTTCACGGTAATCCGGTACGATACGATTTCGGTTCTGTCGCATTTCTTCCATTGACTTAAAAGGTTTGACAAGTCTAGCACGTGTTGACCCTGGATCCCCGGTACTGCCCTTCTCTTTACCCCTTGGGTCCACTTCCTTCATAGACTCAATCACATTACGTGGAGTCCACTTACGGTCTTTACCTGTCTTTTGGTCATAAAATCTTTTCGTACTTGTGACATCTTTAAAGAAGTCGCTCACCCACTTATCATAGGGTTTCTGTTGCGACCAATCCACCTTGTGCATCCAAGCGGATCGAATTGCATTTCTTGTGGCATACTCATCCACACCACCTGCAGGTTTCAGAGCCTGTTCCATTTCCTGATAAGCTTCGGTACCATTTAAGATATTGAAGAACCCTTCAGTGAGGTGTCCTTTCTTATCTATAAGTAAAGCATCTGTTCGGATACCCACTCTTTTGAGGTCTGCCGCACGTTGTGCACCGGTACGATTGGGGTTTTTAGACTCGATATCCCTCATCCTACCTTCAATGTACCCCTTACGGATTTCTTCAGCGACAAAAATCTTGTCCGGCCCATCAAACTCTCGGTACACCTTTTGAGCTTCCATGTTACTTGTAGGCCAATCAAGGAAAATACCTACGGCATGTAGGAAAGGGTTTTCCTTCTTGAACGCATCTTTCCCCGTAGCCTCAACAGGTTTTACACCCTTACCCCGCTTAGTAAGAAAAGCATTCTTCATATTCAAAGATTCTTTGAGGTTTTCCAAATCCCGATTATGACGGACTTCAAATCCCCTATTCAAGACATCGAATCCCGGAAGGGCCTCAATCTCTCTCAATACTTTGTTACTCTCCGATGCCTTAAAGGTCTTTGTAAACTGCGGATTTCTTGGAGTATACGCATCCTGTGGATAAGTCTTATTAGTCTTATTCTTAGGGTCGACAACACTCTTATCCATAATGAAGGATACATCCCCAAAGTCAGAAAAAGGTATACCCTTCTTAGTCACAGCTACGGAAGGGGCATAGAAACCCTCATCCTCAAATAAACCCTCTAAGGATCGTGCGTCCCTGTTGGTGAGGGAGATTAACTCCCTATCTTTGTCCGGCTTGTTACGTTCTAGGTTGAAGCGGATGTCTTTATTTTCAGAGTCAAAAGTCCCTTTATTGGACACACTCTTAATGTTCTCTGCACTAAAGGTGACGTAAACATTAGAAGGTTTCTTCACGACTCCATACTGGCCTTGGTCATATACATTCTTAAGCTCTACCCCATCATGTCCACGACTTTTAGCCACTTTAATAATCTCGGTAGTATTTAAGAGTTTACCCTCAAATGGGACTTCATCCCATGACGAGTCATCCGCATCAATAATGAGAGGATTTTCAATTTTCAAATACGCATGATAGGTAGAAGGCGTATTCAGTAGATCATCAGTACTTAGATTTTTTAAGTCTCCTGACTCTACTCTCCCCACAGTATCTTTTTTAGAATCATCCGCAGTATATGTTTGCCCTGTCTTTAAATCATCGGTAAAGAAGTGAGCACCTTCAATAGAGTCGTCAGAGTCAAACTCCGTGAAGTACCCTTCAGCCCCGTGATAGACTACTTTAGGACTTCCGTCTTCATTAACAACTTTGGATTTCTTAAACCATTTCTTAAATTCTGATGTACGTTCCAGGTTGAATCTAGTAGAACGTCCTGCAATGTTGACGGCCCTAGAGTCGTAATCTTTTTCACCGGAGAAAGGTGACTTCTTCCGCTCATTAGCATCTTCTTCTCGGAATCGTTTGTCTACAATCCTAGCACCAATTTCACCCACTTCACCTTCATAGAAAGCTCCCGCCTCTACTAGATCCTGTTTGCTAGGATCTTTGGCAGTTCCCCCTATTTTCTCAAGGTCCGTACCGTATTTCCAACGGGTATCAATCTCTTTAATTTTATTTTTTATGAATTTTTTAGTATCCGGGTCCTTCTCGTCTCTGAGTCTTCGGGTCCACCAGGTTAATTGGGATGAATCGTCTTGTACTGCCCCCTTCATCCGTTTCTTCTCAGAGGCTAAATCGATAGCTGCTGCTTGGGTATTAGCTCCTTGACCTTTTTGGCTCTGCTTGTCTTGAATAACATGTTGTACCTCGTGGAGTAAAGACCCGGCAACAGCTTTCTCGTCACGTTCTAGTACATCATAGAGGGTAATTTCAAACTCCGTATCTTCAAATATGTTAGTGTACTTTTTCACTTCGGCATGTGTATGTGGAGATCCCTCCTTCTTCTCTGGGTCCAGTACTACAGGTACCTTCCCAACAACAGGTAATGTCTTAATTACATTATCTAACCCCGTTACATCTTCGACCTTAATGTTCCTACGATGTTTAACAGGACCAAAACGGTTTTTTATCTTATTTATATGATCCTTGAGAGTCACATTATCATTGGCCACCTCAAAAACCCATTCACCATTTTCGGGGTTCTTTGCCCATCCGGTCTTTGCCCATATCTCTTCTGTATCTGTCTTGGACTTTTCCATCTCTTTAGCGATTTTAAGGCTATTGTGATCGGCATGTACGTCCTTCTCAGTAAAGAGATTCATACGAAGTCCGTCCGTCCTCTCAGACTTCTTATCAGTAGTTCGAAGTTTATACCCGTCACCTTTGACCTTTGAGACATCCTCACCCTTTTGCTTTCTCCACTTTTTAGGGAGTTTGGCTAGAATCTTATTAGCTAGTTCATCCGGAATACGGAACTGATCCACCCCTGGAGTGTTTTGTTGGCCAGTCACGGCGTATGCTAAGGCCTGTGCCGATAGCTCATCCTTTTCTAGACTAAACGCATTACCTTCATTTGCTTGTGCATACTCTTCTGCTGCTTGAGCTTCCCATGCTTCAAGCTCCCTACCTAGATCAGTATTACGAAGTTTAGATTGTATAAAGTGGGTTACTTCTTCTACCGCAATACCTTGTTGAACATCTTTTGCTTGATTGTCATAGATAGAGAGTGTATTATCTTTGGGGTCGAATTGACCCCTCTTCGTCTCGAATATACCCTTTTTAGCATTCGCTCGGATAGTTTCGGCATCATACCCAGAATCGGTATCCTTTAAGAACTCATCTAACTCTTTATCTACTAGATCTTGTGGCTCATGGTGAACCCTGAAACCTAAGTCCCCAGTCTCTTCATTCTCAGCTACAGGCCCCATATAATCTTCAGCAAGGCTCCTAATGTTTGGGGAGGTTCTAGCAACATCTACATCAAATTCGTCACCTGCCATACGGTCACTAATTGCTTGAGCCTGTTGCCTATTCACACCTGTTGTAGTACGGAAAGGATTTAAACCTTCCGGATTTGTCGCTATTTTTTTAAATATTCCCGGAGATTTAAATGCCGGTTTGAGTACTATCTCTTCTATAATCTCGGCAGCTACGGCATGTGCTATATCCTCTGGAGCAAGTGAAGTGTCCGCTCCTTTTGCCCTGTTCATAAGAGACTCAATGGCGGCTTCATAGATTGCCCCCTCAACTAGCCGTTTACCAGAAGCCGTTAGACGGGTTCCAAAGTTTTCACGTATAATGGCATCTCTAAACTTTTTCAGTGCTTCATCTTTACGAAGCATTTTAGACATCTCGGCCCGGCCTACAGAACCCTTCTTACCCGCTTTGGCAAGTTTTCTAAGTTTCTGGGCTTTCTTATAAACATTTCCAATACCTGCAATAATTGGCCCACCTATGGCGGATAATAATAGTGAGGGCCCCATCATTTCAGCAGAGTCCTGTACCAGTTGACCTCTAGTCCGTCTGTTCTTAACAACATCTTCGACTAATTGACCCCCCACTTCCAGGAGTCCCATCTCGTTCTGTTCTTCACGTGCTGCTTCGGCTTCCGTGAGGGCCAGCTCGGCCATCTGAGGGTTATATATTTCGGGAGACTCCTCAATCTCCTCTTTAGTCGGCATCGATTTGCGATTCGCAGTGTCTTCGACATATTGATTATAATTCGCCTGGTATTTTGCTCGGAGTTGCTCATCAAGTCTATTATTATCAATATTGGTACTGACTTCATTCATGTCACCCCCTATACGATCGGAACCCCCTAATAGGAAATCCCCCTCCGTACGGGTACCAACTTCATAGTCTCTCTTGGGTACAAAAAGGCGAGATATCCCCTGGGCGGCAGCACCTGTCAATTTAGAGTTAAAATCAAAAAACCCCTCTAGTAGTCCATCTACATCCGGATTCTCCCCTTTGAGGAGTTTTGCATATTCCACCGGAGTGTACTCTCTCCATCCGGTAACTCTACCCCCCGCACGTTTGGAGCGTTTGTTGACACCTATAGGTATACCATTCCAGGTCTGAACACCTTTTTTACGAGCTTCTTTGGCTCTTTTCACATAGGAGAAATATTTTTCGGAAGCTTGTCTATTTAGCTCATCACCTTGACCAATACTAGACTCTATTTTTTCATCATCTGTTTGTATGTTGGAGAAATTTTGGTTGACTGTGCCATCTAAGGGCATCATTAGTCCACCGGGCCCCATAGTCTCTGTAGGACCTACATGGGCATTTTGCCAAGGGTTCGATTGATTCTTAGCTTGATTTACCCCTAATTGGTAGTTTTTTTGGTTAGCCTTCTGCTGCTCAGCCTGCCATAAAGCACGCTCATGTCGTAGGTACTTCTCGTACGCGGGTCCACCTTTTGCAGGAACTCCGTCCGGTCTAGCTCCCAAATTGTTCTTAGTGGGATCATACCCCTCTGGATACCACTCAATAGTAGACTTCCCAGAAGCATTGTCTCCAGGTGTAGGCGAGTTTTCGTCTTCTTGTTCAGCCAGAGCTGCTAATTCTTCAAATGTCATGGAAATACCTTTCGGGGGGTTCCTATAATATAATTAAAAACCTCGCATTATTGTGCTTCGGCTTTAGTTACAAGAGCTGCTGCGCGTACATAGAAATCTCTTGGAGTCGGTTGTCCCGGTTCAAGTCTTGCTGAGGCCCTCATCCGGATCACGTGTTCTTTTAATACGGCTCTTTCGGCTACACCTGGGTTGGAATTATACGAACGATAATCTCGTAGTTGTCTAGCCGTCTCATTGATGGCCTGTGTTGAATTGCCAAGTCTAGAATCTACAATCCCCATAAGATCTTTTTCCATAGGTTCACCACCATAGGCACCCCCCACTAGGTCTGTATTGTACATGTTCTCAGCCAGTAGGGCGTTAGCACCCCCACTAGTCATAGCTTGTGCATTCTTTTGCTGTAGTGTACGTTGATCTACAGGTGCGCGTTCTGTAGCCGGTGCGGGGTTTGCATTATTAAAAAGACGCTTCCTTTTGAAGTCTGCAAACTTCTCATCTAGTGAAGGTGTATTAGCTCCTCCACGTGCTTTAAACATCTGATACAGTTTAGACGCATCCTCGGGATGTGCTCCCGACTGCATAGCCATAAGGACATACTCTTGATTGTCCACTTCCTTATATCCTTCCTCACCACGTTTGGCCATACGTTGAGCCATAAGACCACTGAGTTTTTGATACGTTGCCTTACGTTCTTTAGCTTCGTTCTCCTCACGTGTGTGGCGATTTGCATCAGCAGCAGCGGAAGTCTTCTTAAATTCCATCATCTGATTATTGTAAGCGTCTTGAGCTTTCGCTCGATCTTCTTGAGCGGCTTGTCGATTCATCTGGTTAAGTAGACTATCCTTGCGGAGGCTAATCATACTTGCATATTCATCGGCTCGTGTCTGTTCTGCACCCTGCTTATCCAGGTAGTTGTTAAACCCCTGGATTTCATCACCTGCTACGCTCCATACATTTCTAGGCATTAGTGACGTCCTTTGTAACTGGCCATTTTAAGGTAGCGGTCTTGAGCCTGGTTGCGAATATTCCGTTCATTGTTTTTCATAGTTGCCTCGTGGGACTCCCTACCCTGCTCCATACCCTGTATGGCTTGGCGTCTACCTATACCCTCAGACCTTTCGAACCGTCGCTGTTCTTCCTTATCCATCTTGTCTTGTCTCTTACCATCTTGGTAAGCTCCAAAGATTTTCGCAGCGCCCCCGGCTGCCATAAGATATGGGTTCCCAGACGTTGCTGTTGCATCCCCTAAAGAACTTGCCACACCTCCTGCTTTACTAGGTAAATCCGGAGGTGAATATGGAGCCATTGCATCTTCTTGTAAAGAACTCATTAAATCGCTATCTATATCGTCCCGCCAATTGGGCAAATCAGGAGCCGAAGATTGCATAGTCGGAGGTGGTGGTGGGGGACCGTCTAATCCTTCCATCGATTGTCTCATAGGGAAATAATCTGTAGGATTGAAGGATTGACTATAGGTAGGTTGTGTTTGACCGGCTCCCCTATTTCCCGCCGAGGATTGCATAGTCGGAGGTGAATATGGAACCATTGCGTCTTGATTTAATGAACCCATTAAATCGCTGTTCGAGCTCCCCATCCCATCGTATAGAGAAGGAGCCATTGCATCTTCTTGTAAACCTACTGACATCTCGTCATTTATCCCTTCCATACTATTACGCAAGGGAGGGGTCATTGCGTCTTGTTGTAATCCCGATAAAGACTCATTGTTCATTGTTTGCATATCAAATGGACTGTACTGAGCTAGTCTCTGGGCTCGGTACTCTTCCGGTGTCATTGGTCCCGGATAGGGTTTATTAAATCTGGTCATTATAGTAGTCCCTGGTTTTTAGCGTCAAAGTAGCTTATAGTTTGCCCCTTGTTGGGGCCCGTCATTATTTCAACCTCTAATTTTCCACCCTTATGATAATTCTTCCCAAACAAACCACCATGAATGTACTCGGAGTTGTTAAAGTCTATAACCTTTATAACCGTATCCCCGGAACGTCTAAACTGTCCTTTCACAAACCCCTTAGATATCCATCTTTTGGTGGTCGAATCTGAGCCTATTCCGGAATCTGGTAATAAATCCATAGGAATTAAGTTATTTTCTTCCGCTGTGGCCCAGGTGTCTTCGTCCCAGTTGTTAAGAGTCGCTGCTATCATTTCCGCTTGTGCCTTATTCTTGAGCTTCTGCTGTTCAACTTTCTGTACGTTTTTCGGGGTTACAGCCAAATTTTTTGGCATTTTTTCAAGAACATTAATTCCTGAATCTTCGAATCCCGCATCTTTAAGGGCTGTCTTAATCTGTTCAACATTTTCCGTAGTACTCTCTTTAAGTCCATCCAGTCTTACTTGGTTTGCCGCATCTTCGTTCTTTTTAGTCAGTTCGGTGTCCATTTCAAGTCTTACTTTTTCTGCGGCATCCGATTTGCTCATTCCCCGGATTCTTACATACTCTTCAACACGTTCTTTTATCTCGTCATCAAGGGCACTATTTTGCTTGATGTCCATACTCTTCATAGTTTTTAAGGCATCTATATCATTCATGCCACTAGCTTTCAGGTCAAAAAATGCTCTTTGCTCATTCTCGCTAAGAGTATTCACGTAATTATTTGCCTGTTCCTCTTGGTCTTCTTTCTTATCCATCATAAGACCCTGAGCTCTATTGGCTGCATCGTTCCTGGATTGCTGACCGTATTGATTAGCTCCGGCCTCGGCGTCTCTTGCCATAGCCTGATACCTTTGAGTCCCTGGACCTATTCCTTGACTGATTGCACCCTCCCGCATTTCACGCATACCGGCAGCTCTTGAGACGTCACGGTCTCTTTGAGCGGCTTCCATATCCTGCTGGGCCATTTGGTCATATAAGTTTGTACTTGCTGGAGCTACTCCATTCACACCACCCTGTCCAGGTCCCGTAACTGCTGACTGTGTTCGTGTGGGTGCCTTAATCGTTCTGTCTGGATTTAGATTATAACCTTCTGGAGGTCCGGCCATTTGCCCACCACTGATACCCCTAATTTGCTGAACCCCATTTACCATGTTAGACGTCATCACCCCATTGCTGCTAACAGTTTGAGAACTCCCGCCTTGAGTTGTAGGAGCAGGAGCAGGAGCAGGGGCGGCTGAAGCTACTCCAGGTGCCGGAGGTCTTGTATTTGTAGGTGCCGGAGCTGGTGCTGGAGCTACTCCATTCACACCACCCTGTCCAGGTCCTGTAAGAGCTGACTGTGTTCTTGGTGCCGTAGGGGCTGGTGCTGCTGTCTTACCCATACTTCCCGGTTTTTTTATTCCGTAGGTATTTCTCATTAGTAGCCTCCCGATTTCTTTTTTGTTTTGTTTCTTACGCCTGGGGCGGAAGGTCTAGCATTGGTAGTAGGTAGGGGTCGGGGAGACGTCTTAGTTTTTGACGAAGTCGTCTTGGGGGTTGAGCCAGTTTTTTTCATTCCGTAAGAATATTTCATCGTGCGCCTTCTAGTCTTTTTAGTCTTTTGTATATATCATCGAGCTTCGACGATTGTTGCTTGTTGTCCTGCACTAATATCGATAATTGTGCTAGTATTTTTTTGTATAGCTGGTCACTCATAGTGGTACCGTCTTATCCCCTGAATTATTGATTGCATCGGTATAGAGAACATTTCCGGATTTTGTAGCGAGTGGTTTGTCGTATACTCGTACATCAAAAATATCCCCACGGAACTCCCTATCGATCCCCCCACCTATATTAATTATAGGATTTATTGGGACCTTCGTGTTAGTAATATATCCTCCCACATCGCTATTTACAGACCAATGTAAGTTAGTCATTCCGGGAACGGTAGTTATAAATAGGAGCTGCCAGTCATTAGTGGGTGTGTATACCGGGACGTTTATACCCCCAATAGATATCTGGTTATCTACACCATCGTTGTATAGTTCTACCTTTAAATCCTTGGAAGAATCCACGGGATCTTCAAGAGTAATAAGTCTATCTCGGACGGATCCCCACCTATTGTACTTAAACCACATAGCTATGGACCATCCAAAAGCAAAAGAGTTCTCGGACTTGTAGGTATACCGAGTTCCCCCCGGCAATACTAGTGCATATTCTGTACCCAAAGGGTCTGTGGTTTCTACAATCATTAGTTAGTCCTGGGTTAGATCGACACGGTAGTAATTACCATTAGAGAGTTTGACCCGTAAGGCGGTAGCGGCAAGATCTAATCCAATCTCCCCTTCAATAAGAGTAGCCAGTAAAGTTGCCTTAGTTGGACGTTCTACCTGAGTTACACGTGCTGCCATCTCGTCCGGGAGTTCTAAGTTATAGAGTCCGGTTGCCGCATCTACGGGAGTTAAAGTTACTTGAAATGTTGTTGCCATTTTTGTTTCCTCTATTAATTGTTAAATTTCTGGCTCGGGTTCGTTTACATACATAAGAAAAAGTTTCCTGTATTAGTAGGTGTTGATGAGGCAACCTTAATTTCAAGTGTAGAGTTAGTTACCTTCTTCCAAGTATCAGATGCTAGAGCCACCACAGTCACATTACCCGCGGAGAGTGGTATTGTTGAACAACCCACTCTTTGACTCCTTTGACCTGCTAATGCTTGTGAAGGAATCGTAACACCGTTAACCGTCATTGCATTACTAGCATTACCAGTAGTGGCAACTGATTGTACCATCATAAGTGAACCAGCAGTTATTCCTGTTCTAGTTCTTGAATGTGGCGAGTTTGCTATATCATTGTTACCAACAAGACCACCACCTACCGCACCAGTAAATCCTTGTACTTCTGTTAAAACATCGTTATTCACAGTAGCACTAAAGGTAATTTTAATTTGGTTTGTTCCAGAAGCGGGGTTTTCTAACTCCCACATTCCATATCTTGCACTAAGTTGACCAGAAGAGTAATTTAACCGTGAAGTCATTGCAACACCATCATAAGTAACACTAGTTATATTTTTAGTGTTAATTACTTCTATTGCGACAACTAGTAAAGTATCTGTACCTGAATTCATAGCAAAGTTAAAAGTAACAATGTTTGAACTACCCGGATTTTGTTTATTTTGGACCGGAGCCATTATACCAATAGCCATTATATTTCCTCAATCGCAGCTACAACATCCCATTTGGTATCGTCTGCGTTGTAGATACAACCAATGTACAATGTTTTTCCACTAGTTATTGCAGTTGGTTTTGTTGCAAAGAATCTAAAGTCCCCACCATAAGTTAATGTACCACTTGATCCACCACTATCAGTTATTCTAAATTTTAGTACTTGACCGTTAATTGGTGTACCTGATGGATTTTGTATTAACATTGCACTTGTTAATGCTGTTACAGTTCTTATATCAGTAGTATCAGCATTTGAAGGTAAGGTAGTTGTAGTTGTAGTTGTAACAGTCCTAACCAATGATGCAGCTCCAGTTGCACCTGTTTCACCTTTTGAACCTTGAAGTTTAGTCACTTTAATAATACATTGAGGTCCTATTAAGTTTACAGCACTCGA
>TARA_R110001592_G_scaffold66617_4_pt1 | contig 19659 bp, 15 predicted proteins | sample TARA_R110001592 | Tara Oceans TARA_R110001592 (sample SAMEA4398387) | marine metagenome | biome: Polar Biome; feature: [SRF] surface water layer (ENVO:00010504); material: water (ENVO:00002006), including particulate matter (ENVO:01000060) such as... | depth 5 m | reverse complement strand
TTCCGATTATCATTCTCGGTCCTCAACCGGATTGCAGAATCTAGGTAGTATAAATCTCAATACCGATAACTTCCCATAATGGCAGAACCATATGTTTTCATAAATTGTTTGGCCACACTATGGTATCAATTGGTGGCCATATTATGGTCGCAACACCATATGCTCAAAATCGATAGCGTTCAGCTTACATTAACCAGCGTCTTTTCATGAGTAAATAGGCAAGATAAAACATGAGTGAGCCTATGACGAGTAAAGAGGCCCACTCAAGGTAGAGACTCGCTATGGTTCCGCCTTCCAGCAGAATGGATTGAAGTGGAAAATACAATTGATAGGACGGCAAAAAAGGCATGACGCTGCTGAGTGTTTGTGACACATCAGAGAGTGCCGATGGCATCAGTAGCGGAAGATAAACGATCACGCCAAGGGTTCGGGCACTGGCTTGTCGACGACACAGAAAACCCAAAAAAATGCCCAAGGCAGAGAAACAAAAACTGCCAGCGACAATAAAGGCAAGATAGTCAAAAAATTTATCAGGGCTGACTTGACTCAAGACATGAAGCAGAATGACTGAGCTGATCATCAAGATCATGCCCATCATTAATTTGGCCATCAACCACTCGACTTCGCGAATGGGCGTCTGTAGGAGTGCAAGGAGTAAGCGCTTTTCTTTTTCCTCGGCCACTTGCGCGGGGATAATAATGCAGCCAACCAACAAGACCATCATCAATATCCAGGTCGGCATGGTAATGCGTTGCATACCGCCTTCATGCAGCGAATTAATTTGACTGATCCAGCTAATGTGCTTGCCTTCCGCTATTTTTTGCAGAGCAGCAACGTTTTCCACGATAGCCAGTGTCTGGATGGATTCCTTTTTAAGCACCACCAAAGCAAGACTGCCTGCTAGCTGGTCGTTAGCGACTAAGACCCCATCGATCTGGTGTTCTTTCAAGAGCGCGGCGCCATCTTCTTGGTTTTTCAACCAGGTCACGTCAATTGATTTAGCCGCTGACTGAATGCCAAGTAAGATATGGGGCGGGTAGGCGGTGTCTTTTATCAGGCCGATTTTTATTTGGCTTAAACTGGCATCGGGCTGGTCTACCAGTGTTAAAGAGATAAACACAAAGCAAGGAATAAAAATAATTAAATAGAGGGTCTTGTTCATGAAGGCCATGGCTAAATCGTGCGCTGTTAGTACAAGAATGTTTTTTATCATCCTGCGTATAAAAGATCATGAGTTGCGGATTTAAAGTAAACCTGTGGCGGTCCATCAAAGACCACGCTGCCTTCATGCAAGACCATAATACGTGTCGCCAGGTTTTTTATTTCTTCAGGTCGATGGGTGGTAAACAGAATGGTTTTTCCCGAGCCATGCATGGCTTTCAATAAGCGATAGATCTCATTGGTCATCTCGAAATCCAAGCCCGATGTCGGTTCGTCAAACAGCAGTAGCGGAGGGTCTGTCAATAAGGCACGGGCAATACTGACTCGCTGCTGTAAGCCCTTTGAAAGCACATCTACTTTGGTCTTTCGAAAGGCCAGCAGTTTGAATTCTTCTAGCACCTCAAGGATACGTTGTGAGGGTAGTTGATAGAGTTGGGCGAAAAGTCTGAGATTGTAGTTCACGGAAAAAAAGTTGAACAGGCAGGGCAGCTCAGAAACATAAGCTATATTCTTAACCACCTCGGTACGTCGTCTTAAATTAATCCCATTGATCATGACGTGACCGCTATCCGGCACAATACAGTTGGCGAGCATTTTTATCAGCGTCGATTTACCCGCGCCATTATGCCCGACAATCGCCACCAATTCGCCTTTTGCGATATTGAAACTGGTCGGCAAAAGGCCTCTATTTTGAGCGTAGCGTTTGCTGAGATTTAAAATTTCGAGCTGCATACCAACATTACCCTGGAATCAGTAGTCTGGAATTCACCCGCGCAATTAAATTATTTTGACAATGACGATAACAAGAATGACGACAACTAATAAGCCAACCATAAAGACCTCTTCAATTTAATGGGGTTTTTCAATCGAATCTTTAGCATCTACCTTTTGGTTCATCGCTTCTGTGCGTTAGCGTACAAAGGACGTGATTATGACTTTACATTTAGGTCTTAGGCTACAAACTTAAACTACAAGGCTGCAGCCTTTATCGTGTTTTGAACGCTCGACGCTTTAATTATTCTCAATGATATCTTGGGCATCTTTGATCGGCATATGTCTTATATCTTTGCCTTTGACAATATAAATAACATGCTCAGCCAAATTACAGGCGTGATCACCAATACGTTCTAATGCTCTTAGCACCCACATGACGTTGTGGATTTGTGAGATGCTGCGTGGATCTTCCATCATAAAGGTCATGAGTGAGCGCATAGCCGATTTATATTCAGTATCGACGGCATGGTCTTCTTTGATAATTTGTAGGGCAAGTTCCACATCGAAACGCGCAAAGGCATCGAGTGCGGTATTCACCATTTTGCCAACATGCTCTGAAATATGGCGTATTTCGACATAGCCACGAGGTGCTTTACCCTCTTCGGATAGACGAATAGCAAGCTTGGCTATTTTCGAAGCTTCATCGCCAATGCGTTCGAGATCAGCGACCATTTTAATAATTGAAATAACCAAGCGTAAATCACTGGCAGCCGGTTGTCTTCGGGCAATCAGTTGCGTGGAATCTTCATCAATCATTTGTTCCATTAAATCAACTTGTTGATCTTTATCGCGCACGATTTCAGCGAGTTCAGTATTGTCTGAAATAAGCGCTTCAACCGCATCAGCGACCTGCTTCTCGACGACACCACCCATAGTTAAAAGCTGATTACGGATGTCAGCTAAGTCCTGATTAAATTGTTGTGAAATATGTTTGCTATGGCTTTCTTTCATGTTGTCCATAATGGCCTCAATCTGTTGAGATTTACTATGTTATTAGTATTTACTATGTAAGACTTTTCACGACGACTGCGTTTGTAAGGTCATATTAAGGTCTCACTGTTTATGTCGCATCAAACTTAACCGTACCGACCAGTAATATAATCTTCAGTTTGTTTGTTGGCAGGGTTTGTGAACAGAGTGTCTGTGTTGCCATACTCGATTAAATCACCCATATACATAAAGGCAGTATAGTCAGAAACGCGTGCTGCTTGTTGCATATTATGGGTAACGATAATGATAGTGTAATCATCTTTTAATTGATGGATGAGTTCTTCAATTTTCAAGGTAGATAAAGGGTCTAGCGCCGATGCCGGTTCATCTAATAATAAAACCTCAGGTTTAACTGCAACGGTTCGTGCGATCACCAGGCGCTGTTGTTGACCACCCGATAAACCTAAAGCACTGTCGTTCAATCGGTCTTTGACTTCATCCCAAATGGCCGCAGAGCGTAAAGACCATTCAACCGCTTCATCTAAAATACGCTTATTATTAATACCCTGAATGCGCAGACCATAAGCCACATTCTCATAAATACTTTTAGGAAACGGATTGGGTTTTTGAAAAACCATACCGACTCGTCGACGCAGCTCTGCGACTTCAACATTACGCTGATAAATATCATGGCCATCGTGAATAATTTTCCCGGTAATGGAACAGCCATCAACGAGGTCATTCATGCGGTTGAAACAACGTAATAAGGTAGATTTACCACAACCGGATGGCCCGATAAACGCGGTAACACGATTCTCCGGAATTTGCATGTTAATACCATGAAGCGCTTCTTTCTCGCCATAACATAAACGCAGGTCTTCAACTTCAATACTAATTTTCTCATCTTTCAAATTCAAACCATGGGACTGTCTTCCCATTGAACTGAAATCTATCGAGTGGCCTTTTGGCTTTGCTTCTGTTTCGCTTGTCTTGTGGGTATTTAGCGTGTTGTTTTGCATTACCTTGTCTCTTCTGGTTTGTGGCCAGTGTTAGCCAAATAAATTAAATAATGTTTAATCTAGGTTTAAGTCTCTTCATTAAACTTCCAGTGCTTTATATTTTTCTCTTAGACGGTTTCGAATGGCCACGGCGCTTAAGTTTAAGAGTGCGATCACTACGACCAGTAGCAAAGATGTTGCATACACTAGCGGTCTAGCTGCTTCAACGTTAGGGCTTTGGAAACCAACATCGTAGATATGGAAGCCTAAGTGCATAAATTTCTGGTCTAAGTGTAAGTAAGGGTAGTTACCATCTAATGGTAGTGAGGGCGCTAATTTAACCACGCCAACTAACATAAGAGGCGCCACTTCACCGGCAGCGCGGGCAATCGCTAAAATGACACCAGTCATCATAGCAGGACTGGCCATAGGTAACACGACTCGCCAAAGGGTTTCTGCCTTGGTTGCCCCTAACGCTAAACTACCTTCACGAATAGAACGTGGAATACGTGATAGGCCTTCTTCAGTAGCAACAATAACCACGGGAAGCGTTAAGATGGCAAGCGTGATAGAGGCCCAAAGCATACCGCCAGTTCCAAATGTGGGTGCCGGTAAAGCTTCAGGGAAGAAAGCCTGATCAAGGCCAGAACCGACAAAGTAAATAAAGAAACCTAAGCCAAAGACGCCATATACGATTGAAGGAACCCCCGCGAGATTGTTAACCGCTATTCGCAATATACGCGTGAAAGCACCTTGATGGGCATACTCTCTCAAATAAATTGCTGCAATAACGCCTAAGGGTGTCACCATAATAGACATGACAATGACCATGAGAACCGTACCGAAAATGGCAGGAAAAATACCTCCTTCAGTATTTGCTTCGCGAGGGTCTTCTGTGACGAACTCGATGATTTTTTCGACATAGAAGCCTAGCTTTTCGGTTACTGACATTTTATTCGCTTGAAAGGCTCGGACAATTTGCGCGATTTTGATTTCGACTTCCGTGTTATCGGCTGTGCGCATGATTACGGTATCACGATTGATTTCACCATAAAGATCAATCAACGCTTGCTGCAAGCCCGCATAGTCAGCGTCTAATAACTCGCGTTGTGCATTTAAGTCAGCAAGTCGGGAATCAGTGAGCTCATCGTTTAATTCATAAGATCGTTGCTTTAAGCGAAGACGTTCCATTTGACTATTAATATGACCGATTTCTGTCTTTTCGATGTCATGAATTTCCTCATGAATGCTTAAGGCTCTGTCTATTCGCTGAGAGAAAGCCTCCCAAGAATTTGAGTCGGAACCCAGTAATTGACCGTTTTCTTTAAGGCTGACTAAATAGCCATAAAAATTGCCCCACTCACGTCGCTCCAGGGTAATGACATCTTCTGGATAATGGCGGTTGACTAAAATGCTATCCAGAACCCATCTGAAGTCACTGCCATGAACATCACGGTTGCCCATTTTTAACAGGTGTCTATCCATAAATTCGACATTATCTGGGACTGGGTAACCCGCTTCTTTCAATTGAATGGCGGGAACGCTTTCCGTATCCACCATCTCTCCCATGACGATTTTATTAGGTGAACCAGCGACTTGAAGTTCTGCTTCTAGTACATCGTGTGCCCAAAAATGCCCAAGTCCGCGTGAGGCGATTAACAGGAGTAAACTAAAGACCATGAGTAAGCTGATCGCGACAGCTCCAGCGTTTAACCAAACCCAAGGGTCGCCATCTTTAAACCATTTTTTTAAAGGTACTCTCATGATGCTGATCCTTAAATAACGCTGTATTTAGAACGAAGGCTCTGACGAACGTATTCAGCCACTGTGTTCACGACAAAGGTAAAGATAAATAGTACAAATGCTGCCAAGAAGAGAATGCGGAAGTGGGTACTACCTACTTCAGATTCAGGCATTTCAACGGCAATATTGGCTGATAGCGTGCGCATACCTTCGAAAATATTAAAGTCCATGATTGGGGTGTTACCCGTCGCCATGAGTACGATCATGGTTTCACCGACTGCGCGGCCCATGCCAATCATCACAGCAGAAAATATACCCGGGCTGGCCGTCGGCAGAATAACCCGGGTCATAGTTTGCCACTGCGTTGCGCCTAGGGCTAATGAACCGTAGCTTAAATGTTTTGGCACGCTGAAAATGGCATCTTCAGTAATGGAAAAAATGGTTGGGATGACGGCGAAGCCCATCGCGGCACCCACAACCAGTGCGTTTCGTTGGTCAAAATCAATCCCCATGTCGTTGCTTAGCCAAGCTCTCATATCACCGCCAAAAAAGGCGACTTCTAGAGCAGGGCTTATTGCCATACTGAACCAGGTACATAAAATAATCACCGGGATTAATAAAACAGGATCCCAGCCATCAGGAATGAAGTGACGAATTCGCTCAGGTAAATTGACCCACATAAAACCAAATACTATCAGTGCAAGCGGTGTGATTAAAAGCCAGGTAAAAATACCGGGGAGATGTGCTTCCATAAACGGTGCAAAGAATAAACCCGCCAAGAAGCCAAGTATGACCGTTGGTAAGGCTTCCATTAATTCAATTGAAGGCTTAACTTTTCTTCTGAGAGCTGGAGCCATGAAATATGCAGTATAAAGTGCACCACAAATAGCCAAAGGCGTAGCAACGAGCATGGCATAAAATGCGGCTTTAAGTGTGCCAAATGCTAAAGGCGATAAACTGTATTTAGGTTCAAAATCGTTGTTTGCTGCTGAGGATTGCCAGATGTAATCAGGTTCACTATATCCCTCATACCAGACTTCCTGCCAAAGAGCTGAAAATGAAATTTCTGGGTGTTCATTATCGATATGCCAGAAGTGGACTTTGCCATTACTATCTTCAAAAAGACTGAAATTCGCTCTAGGTGCTATGGCACTTTTGTTGATGGATGTATCAACAATCTTTTGTGTCAGCACATTAGTGTGTGCTGTTGAGTTAAATAAGGTGACATTTCCTTCAGAGTCTGTAACAGCAAAACCTTTACGACGATGCTCAATTTCCAAATCTGTGATCTTGGCTTGGTTATTAGTGCCATCATGTATTGAGAAGTCTCTGATTCGTTGTAAGCGGTATTCATTCTGCTCATCGCGGACCATAAACCATTGAGAAATGTCTCCTGTAGAGCTTGAAACAAGTATGGAACTGCCGCCTAAAAGCAGTTGCATGCCGGTTATTTGTTCAGTGCTATCAAGCTTGACCGTGCTATGGATATGGGCTTCATCATCGGATAAGTCAAAAACATTAATTTGATTTTTATTGGTCGCGACAAACACCCAACGCATACCAGGTTCTGCAATAATAAAGTTAGGTTTGCCATCTAAGTCCGGCATCGCGAGTTCTTCAGCTTCGAGACTGATTTCGCCTGTCATGAAGTTCTCTTCTTTAAAGAAGCGCGTTGAAAATAACGTGTTCTGATCATTGGCGCCAACGATTAAAATAGCATCGTCAGTGTAAGATAATGAAGTGAAAACAATAGGGCTGCCTGACTTATCCATGTCCATGCTGGATTCGCCAAATGGAAACTCAAGAAACGGACTTATTTCCCGTTTGTTATTTGGATAGGTAATTTTATAGCTGTGTTTGAAAATAATAACCTGGCCATTGCTTAATCCTGCTAATAAGGTTCTGCTAGAAGGAGATGCCGCTGTAAAGCTAGTGATCCTTGTATTATCTGGAACAGGTAAGCGGTGACTTGACACGATACTGCCATCTTTGGTGTTGAAGAAAATCACGCTGCCATCTTCAGTGACTCGGAAGGCTTTTTCAGCTTGTTCTTCGATGGCGTAATATAAAGATTTACCTTTGTCAGCAGCCGGTATTTCGTAAGATGCGACAGCCTGCATTTCTGCAGATTCAAATAGCGGCATAATTTCATAAAGTAGATAAAAGAAAATTAAAGAGATAGCAAGTATGACGCTACTGCCACCCATGCCAATGGAGATGCCGGCGAGCTTATCTTTAATCTTCCGGACCTTACGATGCCGCACCAATTTTGGGCTATTAAAGTCCAACTTTGGCGCTTCCGATACAGCTACTTTATTCATATTCATATCGTCCAGATAAGAGTGCTTTGGTAAAATTGTTCTATCAAAAATCATATTCTTTAATAGTCAAAAATTCCTCTCAAAAAATTGAGAGGAATTTTAATCATGTCCATCCATGGAACCCGACATATAGTATGTCAGTTAGTTACTAAGTTATTTCAAACCAAGTTCAATTAATGTTTTTTCAGCGACAGCTGCCGGTACTGGAACATAGCCATCTTTAACAACAACTTCCTGGCCTTGCTGAGATAGAACTGACTTAACAAACTCAGCTTCCAATGGCGCAAGTGCTTTGTTCGGTGCCTTATTGATGTAAACATACAAGAAACGTGAAAGTGGGTAAGCACCGGTAACAGCATTAGCTGGAGTTGGTGCTACAAAGTCTGAACCTGCTTTCTTGGTTAGAGGCAGTGCTCTAACAGATGCGGTTTTGTAACCAATACCAGAATAACCGATGCTGTTAATGGACTCAGAAACACTCTGGACAACTGAAGCAGAACCAGGCTGCTCGTTTACATTGTTTTTGAAGTCACCCTTACATAGTGCGACTTTCTTGAAGTAGCCGTAAGTACCGGATACCGAGTTACGACCATATAACTGAATGGTTTGCTTAGACAGATTACCTTCTAGACCTAGATCACCCCAGGTATTCACGTCCTTCTTAAAGCCGCACTTCCGAGTTGATGAGAAAACGGCATCGACTTCAGCGAGAGTCATCCCCTTGATTGGGTTATCTTTATGCACAAAAACAGCTAAAGCATCAATGGCGACAGGGATAGCGGTTGGCTTATAGCCGTAACGTTTTTCAAAGGCCCCGATTTCTTTGTCTTTCATCTTACGGCTCATTGGACCAACGTTTGCTGTACCTTCAGTCAATGCTGGTGGCGCAGTAGAAGAGCCAGCGGCTTGAATCTGGATATTGACATTTGGATAGTTACGTTTAAAGTCTTCCGCCCAAAGCGTCATCAGGTTGGCTAAGGTGTCAGAACCCACGCTTGAAAGGTTACCCGATACACCGCTTGCTTTTTCGTACTTCGGTAAGTTTGGATCTACATCAGCTTGAACAGTGGCAAGGCTGCCAAGAGTCGAAATGGCTAAAATACCTACGATTTTTTTAATCATGTTTTTCTCCTAGAGTCATAAAGTCACGCTCAGCTAGTGTTGGCTTTGCTGTGATGGCTATGAACTATAAGGAGACTATATGACACTAATGTTACAGTAATATGACATCGCTGTGACATTCGCTTTTGATATGTGAAACGTGAAAGAAGTTAAGCTTAGGCGCTCGAACTATTGAGTCGTTTATTTTGTTGCCAGTTAGTAATGAACTCGCGGATCTCGTTGACAGGAAGCGGTTTTGAGTAAAAGAAGCCTTGGGCATAATCACATCCCAAACCGGTTAAAGAGGTTTCTTGTTCTTGCGTTTCAATACCTTCTGCAAGCACTTCAATATTCAGGCTGTCAGCCAAAGTAATGATACTTTTTACTAAGGCTTGATCAGAAGGGCTGTTCATTATTTCACTAACAAATAGTCGATCAATTTTAATCTTAGATAAAATATGGCTGAATTTTTTAATATAACCGAGTGAAGAGTAGCCGGTTCCAAAATCATCTATGCTAAATTTAAGCCCTGATTTTAGCAGTTCTTTAATGCCTCTTAAAACGATAGGGTCATCATCCAGCATTAAGCGTTCGGTTACTTCTAATTCGACCCAGTTAAGTGTCTGTTTGAAGACTTCATGGTTATGGGTCCAGTCGTGTAAAGAGCGATGATGAAAGTTTGTTGGGCTGAAGTTAATGGCGACAATATAATCTTCTTTAAATTGTTCGCGCCATTTCTGTACCTGAGCGATGGCTTTTTCGAAGACCCAAATATCGATATCAAAAATTAAACCCGATTTTTCTGCAACCGGAATAAATAAATCAGGGCGAACATTGCCTAGATCGTCATCATGCCAACGTAAAAGCGCTTCAAAACCAATAATTGCCATGTTGTTGAGGTTGATTAGCGGTTGAAAATTCAATGTTAGCTGGTTATTCGCAATAGCGTCTTTGAGTTTCGATTTTATCGTATTGTGTAGCACAATATTATGCATCATCGATTGATCGAAGAAGGCAAAGGTATTTCGACCGGCCTCTTTGGCCTTATACATGGCGGTATCAGCACGTCTGATAAGATCTTCTGAATTTTCTCCATGCTCTGGATAAAGTACGACACCGATACTACAGCCAAGTTGGAGCTGGGAGTCGTTGAGGGTAAAGTTCTCTTTAAAGGCTAAAATTGTTTCTTCGGCAACTAGCTCTGCATCTTCTCGAGACTGACAACGGAAGCTGGCAATAAATTCATCACCCCCAAAGCGTGCAACATAGCCATCATATTCAGAAATCAGCGCTTTTAGCCTGATGGCACTTTCGAGCAGGATTTTATCACCCATACTATGGCCAAGGCTGTCATTGACTTCTTTGAAACCATCGAGATCGATGAAAAAGATGGCGAGTTTAGATAATTTACTTGCATGTTCCTGGTTAATAATTTCATTGCTTAGGTGATGTTCGATATGACGTCTGTTTGGGAGGTTGGTTAACATATCAAAGTTTGCTTGATATTCAAGCTGGCTCTCATAGGTTTTTTTAGCTTCTGCAAATTCTGCAACTTGCTTTCTGCCTCTGTTCAAAGCACTGACTAAATCTGAGATTTCATCATTATAATCAGGTCGGCTAAGGGTGATGGGCTGATAAAATTCGCTGGTTAACTGCTTGGGGCGCGATGTTTCACGGCTAATATGCGCTAAATGACGGGTAATTGATTTTTTAACAATGATACTGAAGATGAACGCAATTAAACCAATCATTAACGTCGAATTGACGATAATAAACATGACTTGATCGCGCACGCTTTCAGTAATCAAGTCATCTTTAACGGTGACGTCAATACGCCCCATATTTTGACCATTGAAAATGAGCGGGCGCGATAGACTGGGTTGCGCAGCAATTTCACCATAGACATAATGATTTCCAAGAGTTTCAATTATCTGCACCCCTTGAATAGAGGGCATGCGAAACACGCCTTCTAATAAAATATGCGTACTTTCCTGGTCAACGTTCCAAAGACTTCGCGCTAATTGTTGATTAACTGCTTTTATCGTGTCGTTAGCTTCAGCATATAAAGACTCATAGCCTTCTTGGTATTGTTTGATAAGAAGGATGGAGACGGTCGCTGTCGTAAATAATAAGCCAATAACTATAAAATAGAAGGTTAGGCGGTTTCCTAAGCGCTTGAACCGATAACCATATTTTATTCTATTAAGCAATGAGCTAGGCAAAGTAAGACCTTCATGTCTGATAACGTTGTAATAAACCAAGATCAATAAAGCGTTAATTAATCATAAGTATACTTATTAGTACAGGAGTGACTGGTTGTTTTTATATTACACACTTTGATCATCAAGTGCGCCTTTATTAAGTCAGATATCTTGGAGCTAAGCTATTATCTGCCTCTTCTACTTTACTCTACTTTACTCTACTTTGCGCTTATATCGTAATGCTGCATGTAAAGTATTTTAGCATTTATACAAACTTTAAGTTTAGACTATTTTTAGCATAGCGATAGCCAAATAAAATACAAGAGTCGCCGATTTCTTTCAATAAATAGGCTTGTTTATAAGGTGGGTAAAGGTATTATATCTGCGTTTAAATTTTTGACTGGAAAACAGTATTATGAGTATTAAGTCTGATAAGTGGATCCGCAGAATGTCCCAAGAGCATGGAATGATTGAGCCATTTGAAGCGGGGCAGGTGAGAGAAAATGCATCTGGCCGAATTATTTCTTACGGTACTTCCAGTTATGGTTATGATGTGCGTTGTAGTAGTGAGTTTAAAATTTTTACAAATGTGCATTCGGTTACTGTCGATCCAAAGAACTTTGATGATAAAAGTTTTGTCGATATCGATAGTGATGTGTGTATTATTCCACCGAATTCTTTTGCTTTGGCCAGGACGGTTGAGTATTTCAGAATTCCACGCAGTGTATTGACGGTGTGTTTAGGTAAGTCGACTTATGCTCGCTGTGGCATCATTGTTAACGTCACGCCACTTGAGCCGGAATGGGAAGGTCACGTCACACTGGAATTTTCAAATACAACTAATTTACCTGCTAAAATTTATGCCAATGAAGGTGTCGCTCAGATGTTGTTTTTTGAATCTGATGAGGTGTGCGAGGTCAGCTACAAAGATCGTGGTGGGAAATATCAAGGTCAATGCGGTGTCACCTTACCTAAAACCTAGGTAAATTTTCTAACTCAATTAATCAACAGCAATACCTTAGATAATCAAGCATATTCTCTTAGAGCTGATGCAGCCATGACAACACGTTTTGAACATGAACAAGAGCATGAACAAGAACAAGAGGGTGTCATTAAGTATCAATTACAATTTAAAGAGCAAGCCTTGTCTGAAAATTTACTGATAGATAAACTTTCAGACAACAATAGCTTGGAAGCTTTGTTAAATGAACTTAATTTATCTCGAAATATACTCAAAGAGAGAGGTTTAATTGGCCAAGATCCTTGTCGTTACGGGGGGGATGGTTTTGGTAATATTTCAGTCCGAATACACGGACGTAATTTTTTGATTAGTGGTTCGCAAACGGGGCATATCGAAACCTTGTCGCTAGGGGATGTAGCGCTTGTCGATGGCTTTAATATAGAAACCAATTTCTTAGCCGCGTATGGTCTTACCAAGCCTTCTTCTGAATCGATGACTCATGGTGTTTGTTTTCAAGCTTTTGCAGATATTGGTGCCGTAGTGCATGTGCATTCGCCTGATATTTGGCAAGCTATTGATAGTTTAAATTTACCTTTTACAGATCACGCTATTCCTTACGGCACGCCCAGAATGGCTCAAGCAGTGAATGACATACTGCTAGCGAATCACCATTATTCCCGATCAACAATTTTTGCTATGAAGGGCCATGAAGATGGCATTGTGGTCGTGGGGGAAAATTTAAATTCTTGTACATCGAGTTTGCTCGATTGTTTAAATGAATCACTTTTGACGGGATCAACTTGATGAATAAGCAAAAATTTTTAAAATCATTGCAGTCCTTGGGTGGCTGGAGAGAAAGAGCTTTTATGTTAGCTTTGGCAGAGAGGGCATCCCCGAATGCCGCTCTTTATTTTGACAATATAGATACCTCTGATCTTGATAATAAAATCGATTTAAAAAGCTTGTTTGAAGATTTATGGCAGCATTTGATTCTTGAGCCTAAAGAAGATGAGATTATTGAATGCCTGGATAATATTGTTGAATTAAGAATGCTCACAGATGATTCTGAAAGTTATGGTGCTTTACCCACTGCTGATTGTTTAGACATTATCGAGCAGGCTTTGTTATGTGTGGTCAATGAGGATAAAAAGCGTGCGCTAGATGCGAGCCAACTATCCATTGCAACAGTCACGCAATTCATTGAGTTTTCAGAAGGTGAGGGGCTTGAAGAGGGCGCCTTGATTAAAGTGTTTGATAAGCATCCCTTGGTCGAGCGTGAGTTTTCATTCCAAGCGGAAGTGAATGACTTATTAAGAGCAGCAACGCATCCTGGAATTGAGCTTATCAGAGAACTTCGCCAATTAGCTCAGGATGAAGGTTTAAGCAATATTGGCATCAGTTTAAGCTAACTCTTCAAGTTTTTGTTGTCTTAGGATGACCTTGAGTATGTCAGACTTTGTGACGATGCCAATAATATGGCTGTTTTCACTGACGGCAATGGCATCTAAACCGTATTCCATCATCACAACGCCAAGATCATGTAACTCCGTTTCAGGATGGGTTGATAATAAGTTCTGATCACAAAAATGCCTTAATAATAATTCTTTTGGTGCATACTGACCTTGTGGATTTCCGGCATAGTGCATGAGGTAGGGGATGATTAATTTTTCGGATAATAAGCCAGAATATTGATAAGCATCATTCAAAATAATCAGATGATGAATCTCGTGTTCTTGCATTATATTCCAAGCATCTTCCAAGGTCTGATCCTGGAATATTTTGATAAGCGGTTGGCTCATAATATCTTTCACTTTCCCCAAATTAAGCTTTGGTGATGGCGGTATATTTTCCTGATAAGATTTAATGGCTTTAGCGGAACGATCAGGTGCCGCCTCTTGTTCAGAATGGTGATGTTCTTGGTCTGATTTTGAAGAAATTCTTTCAGCATCTGTGTGGCTGGAGTGATCTTTAGAATGTACTGCCTGACTTTGTGATACTTCTTGGGCAGGGTTAATTTCGCGAACTCTAAATTTTCTATCCAGAGGCTTCACAATGTTTGGATTTATGTCGTGTACAAAAAAATCGGGCATAGGACCCTCGCTATTACTTAAAAAACCCTATTAATAGTACTTAAGATATAATAGGGGTGTTTATAATCAAAGTGCAATAAATGTCAGCTACATTGGAGATTAAAGGACAAGAGGATAATTGACTTGAATCAATGATTTCTTCTGATGCAAGGCATATTCTTTAGCCATATTATTTACTTACAGGAGTAACACTATGTCATCACATAAAGATAAGATAACTAAACTAGCACAAACTCTCGAAGAGTGGGATTACAAAATAGATCGACTTGAACATCGGGTTAAAGATTTACCGCATGAACTCAAAGCAGTAACAGAAAAGAAATATCAAAAATTATTGGATCTCAGGGATAGCTTGAAAGAAAAAGAAGCGAAGTTAAAAAGTGCATCCGAGCATGCGGTTGAAGACATTGAGAAATCTGTTGATGACGTCGTTGATACCTTTAAACTTTTGTTTGAAGATGTCGAAGTCAATTCCAAAATTGAAGGCCTCTGAGGTTTATTAACTAAGTCCCCTCCCTCTTGAAAAAAGGGGGAGGAACTGTTTCGAACCAAGACAGTAGTGATTCTTTAAGCGTGGTCTATACTATTTAAATCCGGCTACTTTTATCTATCCTGGCCTTTCATCAAAGAAAGTTTCCTAAATAGATTACTCGCCAGTTTTTAGGAGAATACGCTCTGAATATCACGACACCTAATACAATTAATGCGACAGTTTCACCTCGCGGCAGCCTTGAAATACTCTCTCAACTTGAAGTTGAACGCCTTAAACAAGTGGGCGAACGCGGTCTTTATCCCATTTTTCGACAATGCGCTTTAGCTATTCTGAATACTGGTTCAGAAAATGATAATGCCAAATCCATTATGGAAGCCTATCCTGATTTCGAAATTGAAATTATTCAACAAGATCGGGGTATTAAGCTTAATTTAATCAATGCACCTAGCAATGCCTTTGTCGATGGCGAGATGATCACCTCTTGTCGTGAAATGCTATTTAGTTCGATGCGCGACATTGTCTATTCAGCCACCGAGTGCCAACGCATCGATACTGAAATTGATAACACGGCCTTTCTAACCGACTATGTTTTCCACTTATTAAGAAATGCGAAAGCCTTCCGTGCTGGAGAGCCACCCAATATGATTGTTTGTTGGGGCGGGCACTCTATTTCTGAAGAAGAATACAAATACACCAAAGAAGTCGGCCATTCTCTTGGTCTAAGAAAACTAAATATCTGTACTGGCTGTGGCCCGGGCGCAATGAAAGGCCCAATGAAAGGAGCAACCATCGCGCATGCAAAACAGCGGGTGACCAATTCACGTTTTCTTGGCATTACAGAGCCTGGTATTATTGCTGCTGAAGCACCTAATCCGATTGTTAATGAATTAATCATTTTGCCCGACATTGAAAAAAGGCTCGAAGCATTCGTACGCATGGCTCACGGCATTATTATTTTTCCAGGGGGCGCAGGCACGGCTGAAGAACTGCTCTATTTACTCGGTATTTTGCTAGCACCGGAAAATCAGGAGTTGCCCTTCCCTGTTATTTTAACCGGCCCTAAATCTGCTGAAGCCTATTTTCAGCAACTTCATCAATTTATTAGTGATTCATTAGGTTTTGAAGCTCAACAAAAATACACCATTATTCTCGATGACCCTGAACAAGTGGCTCGACAAATGTATTTAGGCACTCAAAAAATTCAATCACATCGCCGCGCTGTAAATGATGCTTTTTTCTTTAATTGGAATTTAAAAATCAACTCCGACTTTCAACACCCTTTTGAACCGACACATGAAAACATGGCAAGCCTGAAACTTGACCCAGACCAGCCCATTCATGAATTAGCCGCAAATTTAAGGCGTGCATTTTCAGGCATCGTCGCCGGCAATGTTAAAGAAACAGGGATTTATGCTATTGAAAAGTACGGTCCTTATAAACTAAAAGGCCACCCGTCTTTAATGGATGCACTGGATAAATTATTAGCGGCTTTTGTGGAACAAAAAAGAATGAAATTACCGGGAAGCCAGTATTTACCTTGTTATCAAATTAGCAAATAACGAACCCCAGCCCTAGCCTCCCCCCCTTGAAAAGGGGGAGGGATAAAAAACAGTGCCTCCTGAGTGGCGCTTACTTAAGTCTAAATGCAACAACTCGTCACTCCCGCGCACAGGAATCCATTGTTTTACCATGAACCTCAACACCATGGATCCCCACCTGCGCGAGGAAGACGGGCTTAAGTAAGCCATTCGTCTAGGACCTCAGATTTTCCCTCTTACGGTGATATTTTTAATGTTGTTGATAAATTCGTTTCTAATTACAATTATGCTATTAGGCCTCTGCCAAACCAGCTCTAAGTGCCAATAATTATACTTAAGCTTTCATGAAATTGCTTGAATACAAAAAGTTAAATGACATCACTCAGGCCACCGTTTATCATTTGCAGCTTAATTTGTATTCATGCTTTTAATGCATGATGAAATAGTCAATTTGTTTAGTTGGTACGCTTATCAATTTCTTGAGATATTTTGCTCTTAAAGTTAAAAATAGTGGTCAGTTTATTTGGCTGCTCTTTGCTGTAACACTGCCGGTTTTAGCAGAGTCTGTGACTGAAATTGATTCTGAACTTTCTCGTTCATTGGTACTTTGTCAGCAATCAGAAAATATAAATGCCCAGTCAATAGCGCCAAAAGAAGCGTTTTCGCAGATGTCTGAGGAAGATCAAAAAGCCTTAGATGAAGGCGGCATGTTGCTTCATGCCAAGGATGTGAACTATATACCCGATGAAAAGCTAGAGTTGTTAGGGGATGTAGAAGTTCAGCACGGTATTTATCATGCTTACAGCGACAAAGCAATTATTGATCAAATTAGTCAGAAAGCAGAATTAACCGGTAACATTGTGTTAGGCAGCCCTGAGTTAAAATTGCAAGGTTCTTCGGCAACCTTGAACGTCACCAATGATGAAGTTCGCTTAGAAAATGCCCAATTTTTTAATAAGCAGACGGGGGTAAATGGAGAGGCAAAAACCTTAAGCCGACCTGATGAAAATACCTTGATCATTTATAAAGGTTTATTTTCAAGTTGTCCTCCAGAAGATCGCGACTGGGCTTTTGCTTCTGATAAAATCACTTTAAACCGTGCAGAAGGTTTTGGTCAGGCTAGGCATACACGCTTTCTGATTAAAGATACGCCGGTTCTTTATATACCCTGGTTTTCCTTCCCTATTGATGACAGACGTAAATCCGGGTTTTTATATCCGACCTTGGGAAGTTCGAATACTGAGAGCGGAATATTCCTTGCAACACCTTATTATCTAAACCTGGCTGAAAATGCCGATGCAACGGTAACTCCGACCTATATTGGTGGTCGTGGTGTTAATTACGATATCGAAGGTCGCCATAAAAGCAGGTATACCGATAGTGTGTTAATGCTGGGTTATATCGATAAAGATGACTATTACGCGAGTGAACAGAAACTCTTGAATCGCTCAGATGACTCGACACGTTGGGGCTTTAGTTTTGATCAAGACATTTATCCTTTTGCTGATGGCTGGTCAGGTCGATTGAAGTTTAGTGAAGTGAGTGATAATAATTATCTGGAAGATTTGAATCAGGGCTTGAATATTGATCGGGCTGATAACTTGGATAGGCGCGCTGAGTTTTCGTATGACCGTGAGGATTGGCGTTTCTCTTTCCTCTTACAGGAATATAAAAGTATTGATGATCAGGTTTTACCCAGTGAACAAGCCTATCAGCGTCTACCTGAAATGTATTTTGAAGTCGGCCAGGTTTATAAGCGCTTCCAGTTTGATTGGTCTAGCCGCTACGTTTATTTCTATCGTGATCGTGATCAATTGCTTGGAGATGATCGAACCTTCGGCTCACGCCTGAGGCACCAGGCAAAATTATCTTTTCCTCTTATTAAACCATGGGGATACTTAAAGCCTTCTGTGATGATGGATCAGACAGATTATATACTTCAAGACTATAGCCCTTCAGATAATCATGTTTCTCGAACAGTACCATTTTATGAGCTGGATACAGGTTTGTACTTTGATCGCAAAACCCAGTTTCAAGGCGGTCATTTTCGTCAAAGTCTTGAGCCAAGAGCGTATTACGTTTATTCAGACTTTGTAGAGCAAGATGGCCTGCCCAATTTTGATACCACCTTGCCTAGTTTCAGCTTTCAACGCATATTTAATGCCCACCGTTTCAGTGGTGGCGATCGCGTAGGCGATAACAACCGCCTGACACTAGGCTTAACGAGTCGCTGGACAGATCTATCCAATGGTTTAGATAAAGCTGTTATCAGTGTTGGGCAGATATTTCATTATCGAGATAGAAATGTAAATATTGATGGTGTGGGGGCTTCCGATAAGAGTTCATCCTTAGTCGCCTCAGAGATGCTCTTAAGGCCAATTGATGGTCTTGAAATAGGCTTGTCTGGTTTATGGGATACCGAAGAAAAGCAAACCCAAGAAGGCAACAGTCGTATTCAATTTCATAGTCAACATTATCGTTATGTCATAAACTTCAGTCATCGTTATATTCGCGACGAATTAGAGCAGGTCGATAGCTCTTTCATCACACCATTATATAAAGAGCTGAGTTTAATTGGTCGTTGGCGTTACGATTTGGATAACAATCGTACGATTGGTTCCCTTGCTGGGTTAGAATACGGCAGCTGTTGTTGGCGAGTGCAGTTTTTAACGCAATCAAATCTCAATAGTAAAGATGAAGTATTACATGGTGTCTTATTCCGGTTTCAGTTAAGCGGTGTAGGCGGGTTCGGGCAAAGCGCTAGCCGTATGGATAACAATATCCCTGGCTATGCGGCGCGCGAAGAACGATTTAATTAGTTTAATTATTAGGTTTCGAATGAATTTTCAAGATGCTGGTTCAATGTTCAATAAGTGCAGAAAAGTAAATGTCTTCTGTTTGCTCGTTTTTTTAGTGTTTTTTAGCGGCTCATCGTTTTCAGAAACAGAGGTGAAACAAAAACAACAAGGCGCCAAAACCGCTCAGTTAGTGGATAAGATTGTCGTGATAGTAGATGACGATATCATTATGCTGTCTGAGTTAAATGATCGAATCGCCTCCATTAAAAATCGATTGTCCCGCCAGGGAACTCCGCTTCCTCCAAGTGATGTGGTTGAGCAACGGGTACTCGATCAGCTTATTCTTGAAAGTGTTCAGCTGCAATTAGCGACTCGTGCAGGGATTCGCGTGCCCGACGAGCAATTAAATGAGACCCTGGAAAATATTGCCAAAGGCAATAATATGACCATTGAAGAATTTGAAGCTCAGCTTGCTTTAGAAGGTGAAAGTTATACCGGTGCACGTGAACAAATCCGTAGAGAAATGATTCTAACTCGCTTGCAGAAACGA
>TARA_R110001592_G_scaffold159582_2_pt1 | contig 19668 bp, 18 predicted proteins | sample TARA_R110001592 | Tara Oceans TARA_R110001592 (sample SAMEA4398387) | marine metagenome | biome: Polar Biome; feature: [SRF] surface water layer (ENVO:00010504); material: water (ENVO:00002006), including particulate matter (ENVO:01000060) such as... | depth 5 m | reverse complement strand
GCTTTCCAGATGAACTGTCCGCCAAAGAATTCCAGCGACTCTACATAGACGCCATTACCCTGCACCGGACCCAGAATATCGTCGTTGACCATGCCGTAGCGCTTGCAGGTGTGAAAGTCGTCCACGCCATAAGCGGGCGCCGAATGGACGATGCCCGTTCCGGCTCCGAGCTCAACATAATCAGCCAAATAAACCGGCGATTTGCGGTCATAGAAAGGATGGTTAAAGTTAATCAGCTCCAAGGTATCACCGGTAGTGACGGCGATTACTTCACCGCTACGACCGTAACGGGCAAGGCAGCTCTCGACCAGCTCTTCGGCCAACACAATCAGCCGGTCACCCACATCAACCAGCGCATAATTGAACTCAGGATGTACATTCAGCGCCTGGTTGGCGGGAATCGTCCAGGGCGTTGTGGTCCAGATGACCATCTGCGTAGGCTTACTCAATGCTTGCAGGCCAAAGGCGGCAGCTAATTTATCCGGCTCGGCGCAGGGGAAGCCTACATCGATGGTCGGCGACTGTTTGTCGGCATATTCGACTTCTGCTTCAGCCAGGGCCGAGCCGCAGTCAAAACACCAGTTGACCGGCTTCAAGCCCTTGAATACAAAACCTTTCTCAACCATCTTGCTCAGAGCACGGATCTCTCCCGCCTCATTGGCGAAGTCCATAGTCTTGTAAGGATTGTTCCATTCACCAAGTACACCCAGACGCATAAAATCGGTTTTTTGACCCTCGATCTGTTTGGCAGCATAGGCACGGCTGAGCTCGCGGGTCTTGGCTGGCTCCAGGTGCTTACCATGGGTCACTTCGATCTTGTGCTCGATCGGCAAACCATGGCAATCCCAACCAGGCACATAGGGCGCGTCAAAGCCGGACAGTGTCTTGGAGCGGGTAATCATGTCCTTGATGATCTTGTTCACAGCGTGGCCGATGTGAATGTCACCGTTCGCATAAGGAGGACCATCGTGCAAAACAAAAATGGGCCGGCCGCGACTGATTTCGCGAATCTTGCCGTACAGATCGATACCTTCGAGGCGCTTGAGCGTCTCCGGCTCTCGGGTCGGCAGGCCGGCTTTCATCGGAAAGGCTGTTTCCGGCAGGTTCAGCGTTGCTTTGTAGTCAGTCATCTGGTCCAGGCTCACTTGTTTGAGTCAGAGGCCCATTGGGCGCGGGCTGCGGCAATATCTGCCGTGATTGCTGCCTGCAGGGCATCCAGGGAATCGAATCGTTGTTCGTCACGTAGTTTTTCATGAAATATGACGGTGAGGTGACGGCCGTATAGATTGCCCGCAAAGTCCAACAGATGGACCTCGAGATGGGGCTGGCCATCACCTTTCACCGTGGGGCGCATACCAATATTGGCCACACCCTGATGACATCCCTTGTGAGGAGCTTCATCAAGTACAGCGCTAACACGAAAGACACCTTTGAACGGCGCATGCAGACGCTTGAGCTGGACATTGGCGGTGGGCGCACCCAGTGTGCGGCCAAGCTGCTGACCGTACATCACCCTGCCAGTTATGCTGAACGGCCGTCCCAACAAACGCTCGGCCAATTCGAAGTCGCCGTCGGCCAATACCTGGCGCAAGCGCGTGCTACTGATCCGCTCGCCGCTTTCAGCTACGGTATTGGCCGCCTCTACAGTAAAACCATGACGCTCGCCGCTGCCTTGCAGAAAGGCAAAATCACCACTGCGGTCACAGCCAAAGCGAAAGTCATCGCCCACTTCGAGGTGTTTGACACCCAGGCCGTCGATCAGCACTTGCTGCACAAATTCCTCGGCGCTCAGCTCTCGCAGCCGGCGATTGAATGCGACACAGAGCACTCTGTCGACCCCTTCAGCCTGAAGCAGCATCAACTTGTCACGCAGACGGGTCAGGCGCGGCGGCGCGGCATTCGGGGCGAAGTACTCACGCGGCTGGGGCTCAAAAATCACCACACAGCCGGGCAGGCCCATCCGCGCGGAATGCGCACTCAGACGTTTCAGAATGGCTTGATGACCAGCATGCACGCCGTCAAAATTACCGATTGTCGCTACACAACCCCGATGCCGGGGCCGCAGGTTATGTAGACCGCGGACCAGTTCCATAATGCTCGTTGTTTGGCTGATTGTTCAAACGCGCGAGTATACAGCCTTAGCAGCCCACGCGTCATGCGCGGGCACTGAGTTAGTCTGGGTGTTAGCTGGCCAACGTCACTAACCCTGCCGCAGATGCCGCATGCGCATGCCGGTTACGAAGAGGGTCAGCGCAAAAATACCGATACCGGCAGACACCAGCAGCGTCATTTCCAGCACCTTGCGTTGCCAGCCCCAGATAAACCACTGCTCTGTGCCTGGCACCATCCAGACTATTATCAATGCCATCGCGGCGCAGGCCGCGATGAGCCGCAACATAAAGACCGGCCATCCGGGCTGGGCCTGATAAATTCCGGCTTTGCGTAAACCCCACCAGAGCAAGCTGGCGTTGAGCACCGCTGAGAGCGATGTAGCCAGCGCCAGACCCACGTGGGCCAACGGCCAAATCAGAATCAGGTTGAACACCATATTGACGACCATGCAGATGATGGCGATCTTCACCGGCGTCTTGATGTCCTGTCGGGCAAAATATCCCGGAGCAAGCACCTTGATCAACATGAAGGTCATCACACCAATGGAGTACGCCTGGAGCGCCGCTGCAGCCTGCAGGGTGTCGCGCTCAGTCATCGCACCATAGTGAAACAACGTAGCGATCAAGGGCTCGGACAACAACAGCAATGCCAGCGCCGCAGGGACACCGACAAGCAGCACCATGCGTATAGCCCAGTCGAGCGTCGCTGAGAACGCGCCAGGATCTTCGCTGGCGTGCTGACGGGACAACGCTGGCAATATGACTGTGCCAATGGCGATACCAAAGGCACCCAGGGGCAATTCGGATAAACGGTCAGCGTAATAGAGCCAGGAGATACTGCCCGTCTCCAGAAAGGATGCCAGCACCGTATCAAACAACAGATTGATCTGACTGACCGACACACCAAACAGCGCAGGCAGCATCAAGGTCATGATGCGCTTGACCCCTTCGTGCTTACGATCAGGTCTTGGCCTGGGCAGTAACGTGATCTGAGCAAGAAAAGGCAACTGAAAAAGAAGCTGGAGTATGCCGGCAATGAATACGCCCCAGGCCAGCGCCATGATCGGCTGGTCAAAATAGGGTGTCATCAATACCGTCGCGCCAATCATGCATAGATTGAGCAATACCGGGGTAAATGCAGGCACTGCGAAGCGCCCGTAACTATTGAGAATCGAACCACACAGCGCAGTGAGGGAAATAAACAATATATAAGGGAAGGTAATGCGTAGCATGTCGGTAGCCAGCGCCAGCTTCTCTGTTTCCCCATGAAAGCCCGGTGCAAAGATCGTGATCAACACCGGTGCGCCCGCTACGCCCAACGCCGTTATAGCCACCAGTGTAATTCCCAGGGTGCCCGTAGCCCGGTCGACCAGTTGCTTGACGTCGGCCAGACTGCGCTTGGCGCGGTACTCGGATAGCACCGGCACGAAAGCCTGGGCAAAAGCACCCTCGGCAAACAACCGGCGCAGGAAATTGGGTATTTTGAATGCAATGAAAAATGCATCCGCTTCCGACTGCGAGCCAAAGTAGGCCGCCACCACCACATCCCGCGCCATACCTAGCACACGCGAAAGCAGCGTCATGATGCTCACGACCATACCCGAGCGCAGTAGTGTGGGCGCCTTGGGCTCGGGAGCAGCGGGGGTATTTTGGTCAGTCATGCAATCGAGTCACCGGCTAAAAGCGCGATGATAGCCTCCCCACTGGTCCTGTGGCGAGAACTGAACCTGAGCAAAAGCTTGTGGCCAGCCGTTAAAAGCCTCAAGCTGTCGCCCAACGGCAAGCCAGCTGAAACTTCTGGTCTGCAGCCGGTCCACACCCCTTGACATTGGTACAGCCTGGCGGCATAGTACGCGGCCTTATTTGTACCCTTATTCATCACGATTTTCTGAGGAGCACGACGGTGGCAAACTCACCTCAAGCCAAGAAACGCGCCAAGCAGGCCGAGAAGCGCCGCGATCACAACGCAAGCCTGCGCTCCATGGTTCGTACCTATATCAAGAACGTAATCAAAGCTATCCAGGCCAAAGACCTGGAAAAAGCAAAAACCGCCTACACCGCAGCAGTTCCGGTCATCGACCGCATGGCTGACAAAGGCATTATCCCCAAGAATCGGGCCGCTCGACACAAGAGCCGTCTGAACGCACACATCAAGGCAATGGCTACCGCCGCCTGATCTGCGTTCCTTGCGGAAGAAAAAACCGGCTTTTAGCCGGTTTTTTTGTGTCTGAAACTTAAGGTTTATGAGCAGCGAGTGGATGGGTGGGTGCATTACAACGTCACGATGGATTTCCGCTTTCGCGGGAACGCCGATATCTGGGAGCTCGGCCGCGCTATCTAAGCAATCAGACCAATACAAGATTATCGCGATGGACCATCTCAGGCTCGTCGATATAACCGAGAATCCGTGCCACGGCCTCGGTTGACTGACCCAGAATACGACCGGCGTCCAGGGCGCTGTAGTTGACCAGCCCTCGCGCTACTTCCTTGCCATCAGGACCGACACACACCACCATCTCTCCACGACGAAAGGCGCCTTCTACTGCCACCACACCCACAGGCAGCAAACTCCTGCGGCCAGAAGCGAGCGCCTTGACTGCGCCGTCATCGATCACCAGCTTGCCGCGGGTCTGCAGATGGCCTGCAAGCCACTGCTTGCGCGCAGCCAGCATGCCCTTCTCTGGCAACAACAGCGTGCCCAACTCCTCCCCCGCCTGCAAGCGCTCCACAACACGATCGATCCTGCCGCCGACTATGACGGTACCCGCACCCGAACGTGCAGCCAGGCGCGCTGCACGCAGCTTCGTGAGCATGCCGCCGCGACCCAGTGCACCGGCGCTGCCACCGGCCATCGCATCGAGCGAGGGATCATCGGCCATTGCCTCACGGATCAGTTCGGCTTGCGGATTGCTTCTCGGATCGGCGGTGAAAAGGCCATCGCGGTCAGTCAGAATAACCAATAGATCCGCCTCAACCAGATTGGTGACCAGCGCACCCAGGGTGTCGTTATCGCCAAAACGGATTTCGTCGGTTACCACAGTGTCGTTTTCGTTCACTACAGGAATAACGCCCAGATCCAACAAAGCCCTGAGCGTACTGCGCGCATTCAGGTAACGCTTGCGGTCGGAGAGATCATCATGGGTCAAGAGTACCTGCGCAGTCGACAGGCCATGAGCCTGAAAGCTCGATTCCCATGCCTGCACCAGCCCCATCTGACCAATAGCCGCGGCCGCCTGCATCTGGTGGATCGTTTTGGGTCGTTCAGTCCAGCCCAGGCGACTCATGCCTGCGGCAACAGCCCCAGACGAGACAACAACCAACTCGGCTCCGCTTTTGCGCAGTTCGACCAGCTGTTCAACCCAGACGGCCATCGCCTCCTTGTCCAGACCCCGACCGTCTCCGGTCAGCAGGGCGCTACCGATTTTGACTACCCAACGGCGGGCATTGGTCACCTTGTCACGCATATTCGATCCAGAAGCAAAGGGTCAGTTGAATCGGCGCATTCTAACCCATTCGCGACAAGGCTTGTACCAGCCTCGGCAGGAGCGGCCACCTGGCCGCGAAGGGTTTTGCTTGACCTTTCGCGACGAGGCCGGCGCTCCTACCGTTGAAATCTGGCTGGAGCGCCGGCCTCGGCGCAAATCGATAGCAAACGAAAACATCAATGCACGTAGATGATCTCTGGACCGTCTTCGTCATCTTCGTCGTCATCCTCATCATCAGCGTCATTCAGCAAACCCTGCTTGCGCAGCGCCTTGCGATCGTCCAACGTCTGAATATGGGCGCGGGCTTCATCTTCAATCTGCTGATCCAGCTGACGAACTTGAGCAGCGTATTCTTCGTCATCCTGCATCCGCTGGGTACGCTCATCCAGCCAATTCATTACGTCCTTGGCCAACTCGTCAGTACCCTGACGCTCGGAAGCAGACACAACGTATACCGGACCGTCCCATTCCAACCGCTCAACCACGTCATCCAGCAACGCTTGCTGTTCGTCTTCCATCAGCTGATCGCACTTGTTCAACACCAGCCAGCGCTCACGCATGGTCAGTGCCGGGCTGAATTTACCCAGCTCATGGATGATCGTCTCGATCGCTTCGGCCGGATCGCTATCATCGGGCGGTACCATGTCGACCATATGCAGCAGCAGGTGCGTGCGCGACAGATGCTTGAGAAAACGCGTTCCAAGACCCGCCCCTTCGGCTGCGCCGGCAATGACTCCGGGGATGTCCGCAATGACGAAGCTGCGCAACTGACCCACATCCACGACACCCAGGTTGGGCACCATGGTAGTGAACGGGTAATCCGCAACCTTCGGCTTGGCAGCGGATACCGCACGAATAAAGGTGCTCTTTCCCGCATTCGGCAAACCAAGTAGGCCAACGTCAGCCAGCACTTTCAATTCCAGCTTCAGATCACGCTGATCACCCAGGCTACCTTGGGAGGTTTGACGTGGAGCACGGTTCACACTGGACTTGTACCGGGTATTGCCCAAGCCGTGGAAACCGCCCTGAGACACCAACAAACGCTGGCCCGCCTCGGTCAGGTCACCGATGATCTCCTGAGTACCGGCATCAATCACCGTGGTACCGATCGGCACCGGCAGGACCATATCCTCGCCTTTGGCGCCGGAACAATCCTTGCCGCGTCCATTCTCGCCACGCTGGGCGTTGAAGCGCCGCTTGTAACGATAGTCCACGAGCGTGTTGCAGTTTTCCGCCGCTTCCAGATAGATGGAACCGCCATCACCGCCATCGCCGCCGTCCGGCCCACCCTTGGGGATGAACTTCTCACGGCGAAAACTCATGCAACCATTGCCCCCATCGCCGGCTTTGACCGTGATGGACACTTCATCAACAAATTTCATCTTGCTCCCTCCCGCTATGGGATGGATTAAAGGTTACTACAAACAAAAAAGCCCCGTCGTCAGACAGGGCTTTTTCGAACTAGGGGAGGTTTCAGGCTTCTACGACGTTCACGTAGCGGCGACCGAACTTGCCCTTCACTTCGAACTTGATCACGCCGGCCGCTTTGGCGAACAGGGTGTGATCCTTGCCCATGCCAACATTCTTGCCGGGATGGAATTCAGTGCCACGCTGACGAACAATGATGTTGCCGGGGATGATTGCCTGGCCGCCATACATTTTAACGCCAAGGCGTTTGGATTCGGAATCGCGGCCGTTACGTGTGGAACCGCCTGCTTTTTTGTGTGCCATGGGTGTTTATCTCCTCAATGGGCTTAGGCAGAGATGCCGGTAATCTTGATTTCGGTGTACCACTGACGGTGGCCCTGACGCTTCATGTGGTGCTTACGACGACGGAACTTGATGATGCGGATCTTATCGCCGCGACCATGGGCGCTGATTTCAGCAGTCACCTTGGCGCCTTCAACAATCGGCGCACCGATGCTGATGTCATCACCGTTACCGATCATCAGTACGCGGTCAAAATCGATACTGGCACCGGTTTCCAGGTCCAGCTTCTCTACTCTCAGGTATTCACCTTCGGTGACCTTGTACTGCTTACCACCGGTTACAATCACTGCGTACATGATGCTTTCTCCGTAATCCTGCTCACCCGGCGCTTAGGTATAATCGTTAGTGGCCGGCATGGCTGCAAGTGAACCCGCCTATCGGGCCCTACCTTGCCATTGTCAAAACAGGGATGCTGTAAATCTGGTTTTCAGGGGCGGAAATTCTACGCAATGCTCGGGCCTAGCGCAAGCCTTCTATACGTAGAGTTAACAGTATTTACTCACCTGCAACCTAGGTCCAAGCTGCGCCTTTCTTGACACCGAACTGCCCGCCGCCTAGCATGCCGCGCAACCTTTGAGGAATCTGCAGTCAATGTCTACCCTGCCTTTTTATGACGCAGTAGCCGATGATTTCGACGCCGTAAATCAGCTGATCATACGCCAGCTGCATTCGCGCGTTCCTCTGGTGGAAAAAATCGGCAGTTATATTATCAGCGCCGGAGGGAAGCGACTGCGACCCCTGGTAGTCTTGCTGAGTGCTCGCGCCTGCGGCATGACCAATCCACGGCACCACAGCCTGGCTGCGATCATCGAGTTTTTACACACTGCCACGCTGCTGCACGATGATGTTGTCGACACATCAGACCAACGCCGCGGTCGATCTACCGCGAATGCTAAGTGGGGTAATGCGCCCAGCGTGCTGGTAGGTGATTTTTTGTATTCACGCGCCTTTGAAATGATGGTTGAACTGGGCGATATGCGCATCATGCAGGTGCTAGCCAATGCCACCAATGTGATTGCTGAAGGCGAAGTATTGCAATTAACCAAGGTACGTGACGCCGCAACCGACGAAGCAACCTATATGGAAGTGATCCGCAGCAAGACTGCCATGCTATTTGAAGCTTCAACTCACAGTGCTGGACTTTTGGCAGGCGCGGATGACGCCCAAATCGAAGCACTGCGCCAGTATGGCAATGCATTGGGTATCGCGTTTCAGTTGGTCGACGATGTATTGGATTACACCGGCGACGCCGACGCAATGGGCAAGAACGTCGGGGATGACCTGGCCGAGGGCAAACCTACTTTGCCACTTATTTATACCATGCGCGAAGGGACTGCCGAGCAGGCAACCCTGGTGCGCAAGGCCATTCAAAAAGGCGGCATCGAAGATATCACCGCTATCCAAGAGGCAGTGCGTGATTGCGGAGCACTTGCTTATACCTCAGCGCTTGCGCGCAGCCATATCGACGAAGCACTGAGGCTGCTGCAGGTATTGCCGCCATCGGTATACCGTGACTCGCTGGAGCAGTTAGCCGAATTTGCGATTGATCGCAGCTTCTGAGATGTAATCTTCGGGCCGAGGCCGCCGCTCCTACCTTAACCGCTGTGCACATATCCGACAGTAGCGCCCACCTTATCCGGAAGGAGCGACCGCCGGGTCGCGAAGGGTTTGCTAGAGCACGTTCAACAATTCGATATCAAATATCAGCGTACTGTGCGGCGGAATGCTTCCGGCTGCACGGCTACCGTAGGCCAACACTGGCGGTATGAAAAGGCGCCACTTATCGCCTTCACGCATCAGCTGCAGGGCTTCGGTCCAGCCGGCAATCACACCTCCTACCGGGAATTCAGCAGGCTCACCACGCTTGTAGGAGCTGTCGAATACCTCACCACCAATCAAGGTGCCTTCATAATGAGTACGCACAGTTGATCCGGCATCCGGCGTCGCGCCTTCGCCTTGACTGACGACTTCATACTGCAGACCAGAGGCAAGGGTTATTACACCCGGGCGCTCCGCGTTCTGCACAAGGAAATCCATTCCGGCTTGCCCCGCCGCTTTAGCTGCTTCCTCTGCGACGGCTTGCATCTTCGCTTGAAGACCTTGAAAAGCCTGTTGCAAAGCAGCCTCATCGACTTGACTGGCCGTTTGAGTAAAGGCATCACGCAAACCAGAAACCACCAGATCAATGCTTAATTCGGGGATATTACTAGCCAGTAACTGGTCGCCCATCTGACGGCCGATGCCGTAGCTGACGCGCTTTTCGTCTGTATTGAAAGTGTCGCTCATACCGGTACTCCCTGAGAAATAGCGGTAAATCCTGACATAAAGCAGGCAGAAATTCATTAAACGACGCCGGTCCGTTACAATGCCGGGCTTTCTGCCATATCCAAACGAGACACCGCCATGCTGGAAAAATTATTCCAACTACAAGCCCACGGCACCAGCGTGCGCACTGAAATCATTGCCGGTCTGACCACCTTCCTGACCATGGCCTACATTATTTTTGTCAATCCCATGATGATGGCAGACGCAGGTATTGATCCGGGCGCCGCCTTCGTCGCAACCTGCCTGGCCGCAGCCATCGGCTCGCTGATCATGGGTTTATGGGCCAATTATCCGATTGCGCTCGCCCCCGGCATGGGCCTGAACGCCTTTTTCAGTTATACGGTTGTCGGCTCAATGGGCTATAGCTGGGAAGTAGCCCTGGGCGCAGTTTTCATCTCCGGCTTCCTGTTTTTCCTGCTAAGCATATTCAAGATCCGCGAATGGATCATCAATAGCATTCCAATGGCACTGCGCTCGGCCATTGCCGCAGGCATTGGTCTATTTCTGGCTCTGATCGCCTTGAAGAATGCTGGATTTGTCGTCGACCATCCCGACACACTGGTCGCTTTGGGTGATCTAACCCAGCCCGCCCCCTTGCTCGCAGGCCTAGGCTTTGCTGTCATCGTCGCCCTGGCCTACCGACAGGTCACTGGCGCGGTGATGATTGGCATATTGTTGATTACCGGCATCAGCCTTATCACCGGCCTCAGTCAGGCCAGTGGCATAGTATCTGCACCGCCCAGCCTCGCGCCGACATACTTGCAACTGGATATCCGCGGAGCGATGGAAATCGGCATGCTAAGCGTCATTTTTGCGTTTCTATTTGTCGATCTTTTTGATACTTCCGGCACCCTTATCGGCGTTGCACACAGGGCCAACCTGGTCGATGAAGACGGTAAACTACCCCGTTTGGGTCGTGCACTGATGGCTGACAGTACCGCCACCATGGCTGGCGCCGCCCTAGGCACATCCACAACCACCAGTTACATCGAATCAGCAGCAGGCACCGCAGCGGGCGGCCGCACCGGCCTGACAGCCTGCGTCGTCGCTTTATTGTTCCTGATCAGCTTGTTCTTCTCTCCGCTGGCAGGCGCGGTACCTGGCTTCGCCACCGCACCCGCTTTGCTGTTCGTCGCTGTGCTGATGACAGGCGGCCTGGTTCAGGTTGACTGGGACGATCTGACTGTTGCGGCCCCCGTGCTTATAACCACAATTACCATGCCGCTGACCTTTTCCATCGCCAACGGTATTGCCCTGGGATTTATAAGCTGGACGGCAATCAAGCTGCTTGCCGGACGTTGGCACGACCTGAATCCCAGCCTGTATGTGCTGGCCGCTCTTTTTATTATCAAACTGGCGTTATTTAACTGATGAGTCTGTCATTTGACCCTGCAGAGTATAAGCAACAACTAGAAGCCAAACGCGTGCGTCTGGTCGAGTTACTACAGCCATTCAACGCTCCCGAACCGACGGTGTTCGCCTCACCGCTCGAGCATTTTCGTTTACGGGCCGAGTTTCGTCTCTGGCATCAGGATGGCCAACCGTATTACGCGATGTTCGAAAAGGGTAACAAGTACAAGCCAATCCTGATCGATCAACTACCGATAGCCAGCCGCCGCATCAACGAGCTGATGGGGCCTCTGCTGGAAGCCTGCCGAGCAGACCCCCTGCTGGGGCGCAAACTGTTTCAGGTCGAGTTTCTAACCACCCTCTCAGGGGAAGCGCTGGTCAGTCTGTGCTACCACCGGCCGATCGACGACACCTGGGACGGCGCCGCACAGAGTCTGGCAGAGCAACTGGGTATCTTGGTAATTGGGCGCAGCAGAGGGCGTAAACGGGTGCTGGAGCGCGATCATGTGATCGAGGAATTAAGCGTAAACGGTCGTACCTGGCGCTATCAGCAGGTAGAGGGCGGCTTCACACAGCCCAACGGGCACGTTAACCAGCATATGCTGGACTGGGCGCAGCACGCAGCCGGAACCAACGAAGACGACCTGCTGGAGCTCTACTGCGGCAACGGTAACTTTACCTTGCCGCTCTCGACATGCTTTCGCAAGATAATGGCAACTGAGCTGTCGAAAAGCTCGGTCTATTCGGCTATCACCAATATGGAAATGAACAACGTCGAAAACGTTACTCTGGTGCGACTGGCCAGCGAAGAAGTGACCCAGGCACTTACCGGCGTACGCGAATTCCGGCGCCTGCAAGGCATAGACCTGCAGAGCTTCGACTTCGGCACTGTCTTTGTCGATCCGCCACGAGCCGGTCTTGATCCGGCCACTTTGGAGCTTGTGCGAGGGTACCAGCGAATTCTGTATATCTCGTGCAATCCGGAAACACTGGCAGCCAATCTACAAGACTTGAGCAGCACGCACCGGATTACCCGGTGTGCGCTGTTTGATCAGTTTCCTTATACCCATCATATGGAGTCAGGAGTGTTCCTAGAGCGACGCTGACCTGAGAAGCCTGCATAGCTAAGCCAAATGTAGAAAACCTACAATGGCGACCATCCGTCCCATTAATGATACTTTCCATCTAACACTAGCTGACTTGTCAAAATAACTGTTTTACTTTCCAAAATAACAATATGGAGTCAGTTATGTGTACCAGACACATTAAAGGTTTTACCCTGATTGAATTGATGATAGTGCTGTCATTGTTAGCAGTACTCGCTTTTCTTGCGATCCCAAGCTTTGTCGGACTAATACGTGACAATCAGGTTCAGGCCCAGTCTGAGGAAATGAATGCCATGCTGCAATACGCCCGCAGCGAATCACTCATCCGGCGGCGCGCAATCAACGTAGAAATAAATGCTGCGTCTGGAGAGGTCGAAGTACTCACTGGCGTTGAAATTCTGCGCACAGCTACTTTTGATACCAATGGAGTCGATTTCATCTCAAGTCATCCGTTACTGACCTACCGGCCAAACGGCACTTCAACCATCGGTGATTTTCGCGCTACCTTCTGCCGTGACAACTTAGGCAATAAAGGCTATGTCATCTCCGTGACCAATAGTGGCCTTTCTACTCTACATCCGCAGGGTAAAAGCGAAGACGGCACTGCCTTAGGAGGTTGCTGATAATGCCCAAGCCAATCAAACGACGCTCAAATATACTTGGTTTCAGCTTGCTGGAAGTACTGATTACTGTACTGCTGATTACCGTAGGTGTGCTTGGCATGGTCGCTATGCAGGGTCGTAGCATTCAGTACACAAATGACTCAATGAATCGTACCCAAGCCGCGATATTAGCCAACGAGCTAATCGAAATTATCCGCGCTAGCCCCACTTCCACGGTTACCGGCGATGCTTTTTACGTCACTGAAGCTGATGACTTACCCACCAGTAGCGGAGATTGTCGAGCCATTGGCGCAACAGCGTTAATGGATGATCAAGTAGCATGCTGGGCTGACAAAGTTCGGGTGCTATTGCCAGACTCAGGTTCGGCAGCTATCAGTAGTCAATTTTATATCTGTCGATCTGCGCTACCCGGTTCATGCGGGGATGGTGCCGCAGTAGAAATTCAGCTCGCATGGAGAGCTGCCGGGGGGCAATGTCTGAACAATGATGCTGTTGATAGCGACATTTGCACTTACCGTGTAAGGACCCAGATATGAGCCAAATCAGACACAACAACCAACTAGGCCTATCCATTATTGAACTGCTGATAGCCCTTGCTATCAGCAGCCTGTTAATCCTCGGAATCACCCAGATCTATGTGGATAACAAAAGCAATTTCTTTTTCCAACAGGGCCAATCCGACAATACGGAGAATGCGCGCTATACGATGTTGATATTTGAAGAAGAATTACGACGAGTAGGTTACCGCACTACTCCCGGCAGCGAATTTGATAGTGCATTCAAGCAGGTTGCAGCGGGAAACTGTAGCTTCGATGCAGGAGAGACTATTAATTTCAATGCTGTTAACAACAGGATTTGCTTGCGCTACAAGCCTTATATACCAGGACTAACCTCTTGCGACGGTATAGCGCCCCCAGACATCGACACGCCCTACCAACCCGCTGAAGAAGTAGCCGACATAATTGTCGACCTTACGTTCACCGGCAACAGCCTGCTGTGTAATGATCAGCCGGTATTCGACAACCTCGTAGATCTGCAGATTGAATTTGGCGTAAGTAACGCTTTCAGCCGTGAGACAGATCAATATGTAAACGCCCCTAGTCCCGGACAGAATATTCAGTCTGTACGTTACGCTGCCTTAATAAGAAGCAGGAATAATAATCTAGCCACTGACACGCAGAGTCAAGCCTACGAGTACTGGTATGAAACTTATTACGGCACTCTAGGCACTAGCGCACCAGACCGTGCACTGTATTTGGCTACAGAAAACACCATCAACCTCAGGAACTTGACACGATGAAAATCCATTCCTATCGCTCACAGTGTCCAGTTCGACAGCAACAGAGAGGGGCTGTACTTGTCATTTCACTGGTATTTTTGCTTATACTGACCACCTTGGCGGTCACCAATATGAGGGAAGTAGCGCTTGAGTCTCGTGTTACTGGCAATTTAGTCAACCAAAAGGGTTGCTTCAATGCCTCCGAAGCTGGACTTAGGGATGGGGAATACCGTATTGCAGGCAAGCTAACAGATGACACGCCCGGTAGTTATCCCTCGATACCGATTGCCAATTATGGAGGTACCGGGGTACTCAAGCCACCAAATGCAACTTCCTCTTGCCCCACAGATTTATCCGCCGATCAAACCTGCGTCCTAGATCAGGACCCAGTCTTTACACAAGCATTCAATGCTGGAGAATCTGGCTTTGCAGGTGCTAAAGAGTATTCGGCTGACGACGTAACAATATTTGAACAGGACATCCTTTGGTATGGCGTGCCCTTTACCGACGGAGCACCCCAGGGTCAGTCGGAAAATCCTGAATACGGTAGCCAGCAAGGTGGTGTCGGCCCGTTTAGATACGAAGTTAACGCCACCTCTTCAGATGATAGCTGCCGAGTAGACCTGCGCTCTACGACGTTACGTATCTACCTTTGATACCAAGGAAAAATCATGAACGCACATAAAAGTCTGACCAAAACAGCCCTCAGTTTCCTGGTATTCAGTTTTTATTTGCACGGCGGTATAGCTCATTCCGCTGCGCTAGACGTTAGTCAGCAGCCCTTGATGTTAGTTGACTCGGTGCCCCCCAACCTTGTTTTTACCCTTGATGACTCAGGCAGTATGCTCTGGGCATTCGCACCGGACTCAATGGGCGCCAGTGACAACCCTGTTAGAAATGACCGTAAAAGTAAAGCCGGCAGCTATAACGGTATGTACTACGATCCATCGATACAATACTTAGTGCCAGTCAAACTCAACGCAGATGGCAGCACTAATTCGCCTGGATACACCACCAACTTTACCAGTGCCAGCCACAATGGGCTACAACCGACGCTTGGAACATCTAATCTTTCAAACGCTTACCGTGTTTCATGGAATGACAATATCAACGTAGCTCAAAATTATGATTACAATAGTCGGACCAATTACGCCGCACCTACTGGACGAATCTACAACCTTGCAGAAAACCCCACGTCAGATTTCACAGCTACCTATACTCGCAATAACAATGGCACTTCTTCACCAATTAGCACTTCTGGCGGAATGTCGTTCACCATCAGCCGCACGGGTGGTGGCTGTACCGCAACAGCAAACTTCAATGGATTCTCTATCAATAGTGTGCCTTGTAGCCGCAGTGGTAACGAATCCACTGCGACTTTAGCTCTTAGTGCAGTCCCTGCTTATTACTATACTTTAAATACCGGCTGCACTGCAGGCACTAACAACGAGAATTGCTACACGCTGGTGCGTGTCACCAATGAATCCGGCCCCGGCGGAATCGATGAACGGCAAAACTTTGCGAATTGGTACTCTTTTTATCGCAATCGAGCACTAGCGACATTGAGTGCTGCAACTCTCGCCCTAAACGAACTACCACCCTCGATACGATTCACTTGGCAAAGCTTAGGTAATTGTACAAGCCTTAACTCAAGCAGCTGTAACAATAATCGCTTCCGGAATTACTCCGACCGACACAAGTCCAATTTCTTCGAATGGATGCGTAATCTAAACTTTAATCAAAGCACCCCTTTGCGTGCATCGCTCGATAGAGCGGGTAAATTTCTGCAAACAGATGCAGCCTGGGCTTCTAACCCCAACCCATTTAATGCAAGCGGTGGTAACGGAGCTACTGTCACAAATCCAGTCCTAGCCTGTCGACCAAGCTATCATATTATGATGACAGACGGCATGTGGAGCGGCGCCGACGGAAACCCTACCGGGACTCTACGAGCAGATCACAGCAGCTTCACCTTACCCGATGGCCGCTCTTACAATGGCTCACTGCGTCCCTATGCCGACGCTACGACCAACACTTTGGCCGATATGGCCATGCATTATTGGGCCACAGATCTTCGCCCGACATTAGATAACAATATCAAACCCTATACTCGTTTTACTGACACAAGCCTAGACAAGCAATACTGGGACCCACGCAACAATCCTGCTACATGGCAACACATGATCAACTTTACTGTGGGTCTTTCGCTCACCAGTGCTCTGGACCAAGCCGGAATTCAATGGACTGGGAGCACTTTCGCAGGATCAGCGTACCAAAACCTGCTTAACGGGCCTGCAAACTGGCCAGCAGCAAGTGTTAGTAGCAGTAATAATGTCTATGATTTATGGCATACAGCGATCAATTCTCGTGGTGAGTTTTTCAGTGCCGATAGTCCCGAGGCCCTAGTTCGCTCCTTCCAGGAGGTACTAAACCGCATTGCAGAAAGAAACTCGACAGCAGGCAGGCCTGGGGTTTCATCCTCGGTCAGTCTCAACGAAACCGATCCTAGTGACGTCAGTATCGTTAACCGCATCTTCGAGTCTTCCTATGACAGCACGGCAGGCTGGGCTGGTGATTTAATACGCAAAGACATCAAACGCATCACGGGAGGTGGCCTTACCATAGACAATCGGTGGTCAGCATCAACTCTGATAACAGCACAAGGAGCTAGCCGTAACATATTAATGGGTGGCGGTAGCGGTGCTTCGGGTCTACGGCCTTTTAGCTGGACCAACTTGACTGGAGCGCAGCAATCACTATTCAATCTAAACCCCGACGGGCTCAGTGGTACCTCCGATGGACGAGGTCCACAGCGGGTCAATTACATTAGTGGAAATCGCAGTCAAGAAGGTCCTGATGATAATGACTTCAGATCACGCAACTCAGTTTTCGGTGACATCATCAATTCCAGTCCAGCAGTTGTGGGTACAGCAGGTAATGTACCCTATCTCATGGATCGCATTGACGGCACAAGGGGCGAGTACTTAGCCTACCTTCGCCAGACGGCCTCACGCCCAGAACTGGTTTATGTTGGCGCCAACGACGGAATGTTGCATGCCATTCACACAGGAGACAGCGATGGATATGAAGGGGGCAAAGAAGCATTTGCCTTTATCCCGAAGGCAGTAATACCTAATCTGCCTAAGCTAACAGGCCAAAGTTACCAGGGAGGTGAGCACCGCTTCTTTGTAGATGGTAGCCCCATAGTCAGTGATGTATATATAGGGGGTGAATGGCGTACGGTAATGGTCGGTACCCTTCGCGCAGGTGGCAAGTCAGTCTTCGCTCTGGATATTACAGAGCCTGGTCCTGATGGTTCTGGCGTGAAATTATTGTGGGAAATCGACAACCAAACAGCCGGTTACCGAGACTTAGGGTATACATTTGCTCGACCTGAAATTGCGCGCCTGCATAGTGGCGAATGGGCCGTGTTGCTGGGTAATGGTTATGACAGCACCAACTCAAATACGGGCATTAACGACATTGCATCAATGTTTGTAATCGATATTAGGAATGGAAACCTGATTCGCCAATTAAAAGTAGATGACGGATCCGGTCTACCAAACGGGCTCTCTAGCGTGCGCGGCGCAGATAACAATAGTGACGGCATTGTAGATTACGCATACGCAGGCGACTTACGTGGCAATCTCTGGCGATTCGACCTGATTTCAACTGGCAGCACAGGCAGTTCTGCAGATCCGTTTGACAGATCAGTCCAAACCACAGTTACACCCAGCATCTTCAAAATTGCCTACGGTGGACAGCCTATGTTGAAAGCCCGCTACAATAACGACTCATCTCTACCCCAAGCTATAACGGCAATACCTTCGTTAATACGCCACCCAACACGCAGGGGCTATCTGGTCATTGTTGGCACTGGCAAATACTTCGAGACTTCCGACGCTGCCCCCGACACAAGTAGAGCAAATAGTATTTACGCCGTGTGGGATCGCTATACTCTAGCGCAAAACACCAGTGCTGCGGACGCACGCGCCAATCGCACCAACATGGAGCCGCGTACTATTACCAATCAGTCTAACGAGACCTTTACTAGTGACGGCGGCTCCATCACCAGCCTGATTCGCGTAATCAGCGATGGAAGAGTTGAGTGGTATAATCCTGGCACTACTACCACACAGGAAGCCAATGAAAGCAACGTCGCAAGACGTGGATGGTATCTCGACTTGCGTGTTAACAGCGGTGCGTTAGACGGAGAAATGATGGTTAACGAGATGCTCGCGCGGGGCAAGACGTTGCTATTCAGCACCAACACTCCAGATGATGATCCATGCGCCGATGGCCTGACCAGCTTTCTTTACGGAATTAACGCCCAGACAGGCGCTCGGACGGACTTACCGCCCTTCGACTTCAATCGTGATGGAAAAATTGGCGAAGGTGACCTGAACTCTAGCGATATTCCTCCCTCAGGTATTCAGATTGGATCGCCAGGTGGTGTTGCGTTAACAGGAGATGGTCTAATTTATGGTAACGACGACATCATCGATTTCGTAATTCCACCGGAAGAACAGGGTCGCCAGAGCTGGCAATACCTGCCCACGCAAGAGGCACCTTAATGAGCCTTATCAAACTGAGAGCAAGCCCTGGTTTTACACTGATAGAGCTGATGGTGGTTGTTGCAATCATCGGCATATTGGCTGCAATCGCCTACCCGAGCTACCGGGAGTATGTACTACGCGGAAACCGCACCGAGGGTCAGTCGCTGCTTGTCGAAGCAGCGGCGCGTCAGGAGCGATTCTATGCGCAGAACAACAGTTATGTAACGGAAAACACAAACCGCACGCGCTTGGGGGTAAATGAAGCACGCTACGCAGACTTGTATACCCTTGCAGTCAACCAAGTGGTTGACGACGGGGGATACACTCTTACAGCCTCACAGCAGTTCAATGATGTTGACTGCGGCAACTTAACGTTAAACGCCGCAGGTGTTAAAGGTAACAGTGGGAGCCGTGCTTTAGATGAGTGCTGGCGCTGACTTGGCAACATGAGTAATCCAGCCTAGAATAAAACCGGGCATGCAGGAGTAGCCCGGTTTTTTTATTTTCAGGAAGGATCCTGCATGATCAATCGTGGATTTACTTTAATCGAGTTGGTAGTGGCGTTAGTAGTATTAGCAGTTCTTATCAGCATTGCCATCCCAGGTTTTGGCAGCATGATTGATCAGCAACGCATGAGTACCGGGCTCAACAACCTTGGCTTAAGCCTGAGCATGACCCGCCAGGAAGCAGTCCGCATGAATCGGACCACCACTCTCGCTCCGATTAGCGGCGACTGGAATCAGGGTTGGATCATCTTCGTTGATAAAAACAATGATGGGGCCGTCGATGCCGGAGAGACCATACTCCGGGAAGCGCCACCGGATGCACGCGTGCGCATGCATGCGAACAAGCCGGTGGCACATTATGTCCGCTTTAACGCTCACGGCCAGACGGTGCTGCTCAATGGCGGCTTTCAGGCTGGTACTTTTCGTTTTTGCCCTGCAAAAACAGGTGCCGAGGGCAGAAAACTGGTTATAAATCAGGTGGGCCGTTGGCGAGTCGAGCGCACGGTAATCGACCCGAAGTATTGCCCGTAAAATCCCGCTGCTTCGTAAGCGCCCGG
>TARA_R110001592_G_scaffold16685_2_pt1 | contig 19685 bp, 12 predicted proteins | sample TARA_R110001592 | Tara Oceans TARA_R110001592 (sample SAMEA4398387) | marine metagenome | biome: Polar Biome; feature: [SRF] surface water layer (ENVO:00010504); material: water (ENVO:00002006), including particulate matter (ENVO:01000060) such as... | depth 5 m | reverse complement strand
GTTGTAGTCGCAGGTGCAACAAGCATCACTCTCACCGACTCATCGACCTTTTCAGCCGCAGGTAGTGGCAACATTGACGGAGATACCTTTGCTTGGACTGCAAACGCAGCCAATGTTCTTTCTGGGATAACTGGTATTTCAGCCGATCATGCTTCTGGAGCTACTGTCGAAGAAGGAGAGATGGCCGAAGCACTACGTCAAATATGCGCTGATTATGCCGCAGGTCTTTACCTACAAGACGATGCAGCATTAGCAAGTGTTGAACCTCTCCGTTCCCCAATGCTAATCGAACGTGCAAATGAGCTACTGTTCCGTTATGCTAAATTGGGGAGTGTTGCTTGATGGCATACAAGGCATCTAAGTCCTACGGGTCGGGTGGAGAGCGAAGAGGAAATGTGAACTTTCGAGTTCATATGGATGATAGGCAACTCATGAAAAAGCTCAAGTCATTAGGAGCTGAAGGTCAAGACGAACTTCGTAAGTTAATCAATGAGATGATGCAGAAAGCAAGAGTCGAGTCTCAAGAGTTCTTGTTGGATCAAAAAATCCATAATCGAGGAACAAGCGGAGGAACAGCACGAAGCGTTGAAAATGTTATGACTCCAAACGGAGACAAGAACGTATATGTTCAAATCGCTAAAAGTCTAAAAATATCCGATGACGCTTTATTCGTGCGTCTATTCTCTGCACCTTATCCTTCTGGTTATCTCTCTCAAGCAACAGGTAGTCGAGGTGGTGCAAAGCTCGCTCTTATTCACGCTGGCGGTGTTGGTGCTTTCAACTACGCTAAGAACCTCCCTGGTATCATCAACAACTCCGTTTATTGGTATGCTAAAACCGGCAAGTCGAAAGGCTACACCAGAAAACCAAAAAGAGGAACAGCGACAAAGGGTGATGTATCATATTGGCCTAAGTCTGGTGATATGCGAGACAAACAACACCCTGGTTTCAAAAAGGTGGACTTCTTAGAACCTGCTCAAAAATACATGGAAGATAACTTTGAGAAAGAGGCTGAAAAGCTTGTAAGGAGACTAATGGGGTGAAATTATGGCAGTATCAAGAACAACAGATTATTGGACTTCAAGAATGGATGGTAACGATCCTACCATACCAACAGGAACGCAGAACTTAGCTTTCCTCGGTTCAGCAGGTGAGGCTTCTGGCAAGAATTGGAAAATTGGTGGTGATGTTGCTACTAATGGCTACTACACATTAGCCGACCCACTGACTACTGACTGCACTCTATGGATTGCTTTTTCTTACACTCAATCCACCTATATTCCTGCCGATGGGACAGTTATTGCAGAGATTGACAACGGCACTTTTCAGCTCCAACTTCAATCCGATGGCACTACAAGTGGATTAAAAGTAGTCGGAACAACCACAGAAACATTCTCTGGTCTTGACTTAGGGATGACCGACATTGGGGCGATACCTACTGTTGTTCGACTGACTCTAAACAAAACAACAGGTGCAGCAAAAGCATATCTCTTTGACATTGAGCAAAACGATGTGGGCGACATATTAAGCAAGTCTTTGACCGGAGGAACGGGTGCATCAAGCAACCTCGACTTTGGAAACAATAACGGTGAAGTGACTTTCTATGCTGTCTATGTGACTACAATGGGTGCATTTACTCCAGATGAGATGGTGACAAGCAACTATACCAACGTGACCTTGATTCAAACAGCATTCGGTATCATTGATGTTCTCAAGACGGCCAGCACTTATTATCTCAAGAATGTAGTTAATCCAGCCGCTATCATGTATGGCTACGACATATCCTCGAACATGGCCGTATTATACACACCAGCCGTTCACGTTCTTATCCGTCGAATTGACAGTCCCGATATGTATTCCTTAGCTGGATCATCAGCAGAATACTTCTTCCAAGTCGAAGTGTATATCGTCACAAAAGGAACGGATTATCGAAATTGCTACCGTGAAGGAATGGCTATTCTGGGAGAGTGTCTTGACGAGCTTTACTCCAAGACTGGACTCAAAGGTAGCACTGATTCTTTAATCGGTCATGACGCTCGATTAGATGCTCGACTTGACCCAGATGACCAGGTGTGTTGCCATGTTTTGAACCTCCGCTACATGAGAAGAGTCGATTTATCACGCAGGGCTTCAACCTCATAATTGATATAACGCACGACATATAGAACAACTACCGAGGGTATTCCTATGACCGCACTAAGCAACCGATATGTCACACTCCAAAAAGAATCAGCGTATGGTGTCTCGCCAATCGCTACCACAGCAACTCTCTTTTTGGGCGAAGTCGATGATGAGTCATTCTCACAGAACTTTGACCTTCTTACACGTGCCGACATTTCACGCTACGGTGCTTCTAAGACCGTTGCTGGCCTATTCTATGGCGAAGGAGATGTGAACCTACCTCTCCAACTTGATGACTTCAATTCCTTCTGTTTGTTTTCAGCATTCGGCGTTGATGGTTTCGATTCAGCAACTACTCCCAACACCCACACTTTAACAGAGACTCTTGATGATGCCACATTCCCATCATTCACAGCTCGAATTGGTATGGAAACATTAGAGCATACCTATCCAGGTATGGTCTTGAACTCTCTCTCACTTTCAGCAAATGTCAATGAATACGTCATGATGACCTATTCCTTTGTCGGCTGCGGCGAAACAGCCGTTGGCACACTCACCGTTCCTGGTGCTGCCGCAAGCGACTCTCCGCCAGCATTCGGAACTCTTGACGCTTTACACTTCGCTAAGGCTTACGTCTCCTTTGAATCTCTCGCAACAGACTCTAACTTCTCCAAGCTGGTTAAGTCGGTAAGTCTTGAAATCACCTTGAACCGTGATACAGACAACGCAAGCGCACTTGGCAAGAACACATACATGGTTTCACCTCCACCTCAACTTCGTGAAATCACAGGATCACTTGAACTCAACACAGGAAACGACATTACCGGAGCAGAAGGCGATAACACACCAACCTACGAAGAGCTTCGAGGATTCCTTCTTCACAACGGAACAGATGCGTTACCAGCACTTATGCTTCGTTTCGAGGATGCCGCTACACCGACTCCGAACTTCTTTGAGATTAAAATTCCAAAGGTCGCATATGAAGCTCCAGAGATGAGTCTTTCTGGCCGTGACACCACTACTCTTTCAATGAACTTCGTCGGATTATTCGATGAAACAGCAGGTTATATGGCTAAAGCAGTCATCGGCATGGATGCCATCAACGGTGATGCTGCTATGACAAAGACTCCTTGAGGTGATTAAGTATGCCAATGGGAGACATAATCGATCCTACCAAAGTCCGAACTGAAGTTATTCAAGGACAAGTGCTTGAGGCTACTACCTCTCTTTCTAACTTCTATTCCGCACTACAAGTCGGCACAACCATTCATTCATCAAATATGACAAGAGCATTAAACAGTCAAGCGATTACAATAGTTATCGTCTATGAGTTACCTTGAAGTTAAGTTAAAGTAAAGAGAAGTGAAGAAGTATGCCAGTATTGAAAAAAGAAGTCGAATTAGACAACGGAAAGAAAGTCTGGGTGCGTCAAGCATCCGGTCTTGACAAATTAAAAATTGAAGCAAAGCAAGGTCGAGCCATGCGTAAATGTCGGCACTTTGGTTCGGACATTTCAACGTGGACTGATGAGCAACAAGAAGAGTTCTTGGATTTATGTGATAAGTTCGGTGCGAGCTTTGAAGATCAAGTAGAAGCCTGGTTGCCAACCTGTGTTCTCGATAAAGAATTAGATCAAGACAGCCTTACCTCGGCAGAGCTTGTAAAGATTCTTAACGTGATTAGAGGTGACGATAATGAAGGTGCAGTCCCTTTGGACTAATTTACAGGGCATCCCCGATCCTCTGTTCTACTTTCAAGGGGTTGCTTCCGAGCGACTTATTTCACAAATACAATCAAGCAGGAGGCTATTGGGCTTTAGAGCTGGATTTGCTTGTAGCAAACGAGATAGCAGACCAACTCAACGATTCAGTCAATACCAACAAGAACGAGAAGCGAAGAAAAGGTGCGTCGAAAGCAGTTGCTCGCAGGGATCAAAAGCGAAAATTGCACACACCAGCCGAAACCGCTAAACAACTCAATGACATGATGAAGAATAAGGAGGGGTGAACATGGCGGGCAGACAAGGTGGTAGTCGAGTATTTTTCGATGTAGTAGGGCAGATGCAAGCAGCAAAGCTAATCTCCGATGCAGAAGAAATGAGCACTGTTGTTCAAGCAATTATTCTTGACGCATTCGAAGGTATCAAAGGCTCTCTTGACGGTGTGTTTGCTACGGTTGGAGCTGCTATCGACGCTGTTCGAGAACCTGCTCTGGCTCTTGGTGAAGCATCAATTTATTTCAACAAGTTCTTCGACTATGAAGGAGTAGAGGCTTACGAAGAAAGAATAATCGATCTTGGTGTGGCATTTGGGTTCACAGGTGCAGAAGCTCTGGATGCTGGCGCACGAATGGCTCAATTGGGCGGTTTGCTCGGTTCTGGTGAGTCTGTTATCGCTGGAGCTGAAGTCGGTATGGCCTTTGGTATGATTGGTGGTATGGAAACAGAAGAAGCCCAGAAGAACCTCATATCTCTTGCTCAACAAACAGGTTTCATGTATGAAGGGATGGGTAAGGATGCTTTCTTAGCCGCCGATGCTGAAACACAACGCCAAGTAGTGCTTCGCAACTCTCTTTACGTCTTAGACCAACTGAACACTGTCGAAAACAACTCCGTTGCTACAATGCAACAACTGTCGAATGTGATGGATCAATTCGCTTCGTCTGGTTCAAGAGCCAACATGAGTATTGCTGAAATGGCTGCTCTATCGGCAACCCTGGTTGAATCCGGTGAAAAAGCGTCTAAGGCTGGTCGTGGTCTAAAGCAAATGCTTGTTCGTATTGCCAGTGACACTGGCGGTGCTGCAACTGCTCTGCACGAATACGGTGTGGCTACTCAAGACGTGAACGGCGACATGATCGGATTAACCCGTATCATGCAACAACTCAAGGATAACGGGTTCGATGAACTTAACTCTACTCAACAACAGCAAATTGCTACATCGGTTGCTGGTGCAAACCACGCTGAACGTTTTATGAAGTTAATGACTAATTTTGAGAGAGTAACCGAACTCACCACTCAAGCAATAAATCGTGAAGACACAGCCATAAGCGAATTAAACACCGTGATGAACACAGCAACGTTTGAAGCAAACCAAATGACGGCTGCTCAAGAAACACTATCGGCGCAAATAGGGAGACAACTTTTACCAGCCATGACCGATGCTGAAATGGCTTCTTACAGTATGAAAGCGTCGTTTTCATCCATGTTGGAGGTCGATCCAGACAAAAGTGGATTAAATGCCGGTCTTGACAAAACCGTTTCATTCTTAGTGAAAGGTGCTGCAAACGCTACAATAGTTGCCAATGGAATGTATGAGATAGCCGGTGGTGCTTTTGAGACATTTATGAACATTCAATCTCTCTTAATCTCGATACGGGTTTATCGTATCATCATGAAGCAGAACGTGGACCTCCAGAGAATGATGAGTGAAGGACTCATCGGCCAGGGCAGGTTACAGTCTAAAATAAGTGCTGCTGAAGGAGTTATTGTTTCAAAGAAGGGTAAAGCCCTACAATCTCAAGCCTTCATAAATCAACTTGAAGCCGACGCACTAATGCTCTCAACTGAGAAGGTTCGATTCGGAACTGTTGCCGAAAGAATGAAGCAGACTGAATACGCTATCTCTCAAAGAGTTCTCACTACAACTCAAGCTCAACTCCAAAAAGACCGAGACAGAATGACAGTTCTTGGTATGGCTGCATCCATGAATGAAGGAGAGGCTATCGCTGCTGTTGCCAGCACTGAAAAATTATTGATGTTAAAAACACAAGAAATAGGAAAAATCCAGGGTATTATTGCTCTCAAAGGCGAAGAACACATGATTGGGACAGCAACCGCAGGTGCTACCCTTCTGGCACTTGAATCCGAAGGTGCTCAACTAATGGAGAAAACAATTGTCCTTCAACAAGTCGTTAATGCTCAAAGTATGCTAAACAACAAAGAAGCAGAAGGTTTGGGTATTATGACTCAAGAAACCGTCGCTCGAATGAAGCAGATTCAAGTGCGACGTCAAGAGTTCATAGCCACCATTGACCTTTTGAAAGCCACAGGTCACTTGACAATAGCCGAACATAAAGAAATGATGGCTAAAATAGCTGCTGCTGGAGCTGGTAAGAAGGTAGTGGCATCAAATACTCTTACCGTTGGTTCGCTGATGCGACTTGAGGCTGCTGCGCTTAAATCGGCTTTTAGCATGAACCGATTTGCTGGAGCTGCTGGAATCGCAAGCATGGGCTTAATGATGTTTGCAGACAATGAAGATGCTATGCAAGCCTCGATGATCCTAATGATGCTCTCAATGTTGCCAGCAATAGGTTCAATGATTACCATGAAAGCAGCGACTGATGGTGCAACTGGCTCTCTAATTAGCTTTGAAGCAGTAGCAACGGGCGGTTTAGCTTTAGTCGCTATTGCCGCCGCTTTAGGAGCAGCAGTATTCTTAATGAAAAATCACAGTGAGGATATGCAAGACTCAACCGAAGGTATAGTGGATGGTTTTGAGAATATACAATACGCTGCTGAAGACTTTGCATTTGAGCTTGACAAGCCTGGAGGCGCAACTGACCTCATGCTTGACTTTGGAAACACAACCGAAGAATCAATGGATAAAGCAGAATCAAGTGTTAAATCCTTTATGTCGGCACGTGAAGAACTGTTCTTTGGATTCTCTGCAAGTCGAATGAACCAGACTCTTTTCGATCAACTTGTCAATCAAGGAGTCGGTGAGTTATACTACCGAACAGAAGTGAACGTGAACAATCAATTCTTTGGATTAACCGTCAATGAGATGGTTAATGAAATATCGACGCAGATAGAAGAACGAGTTATAGCAAGGGCTGGTTGAAATGAATACGGTATCATCTCGATTTACTACTTGGCTTGCTGGCTACTACGAAGACTTTCAATCCACTCGAACGATCTCCGAGGGAGAAGACTATGACAGCACCGACTTCTTCACTAATCGAAGAGACTCTCACGCTGGAAATACAATGGCTGCTCAAGCATTAGCCAACCCCAGGTTCGCCTTTGATTATCTCACCAGGTCATTTGCTGCTAAAGTTCCTATCTCCTTAATGGGATCAGCCTCGGAAAGTGAAGCCGCATCTCTCCACAATGAAGGACCGTCACAATGGCTTACCTATGACGAGAACCGTATTGGCTCTGCTTTCTATGAAGGTCGAGCTACACTCTCTTATCCAGATACAATCGGTGACGCAGCATCCCTCCGAACTTTTACTAATCCTCGAAGGGCTGACTTCTCCCGTATGGCCTCTGGGTGGGGAACTCAAAACGAGTATTGGGTTCGTCAAGGAGATACGGATTCAACGTATGAGCGTAGCTCCTTCACCGTTCCAGCCGCAGGGATGCCGTATGGCACATCATCGACCAGAGGCTACGGCAAGTTCGACATAGCATTTCAACAACCTGCTGACACTTCTGGAATTCCTTTAGCTGTCGGCAACGCTCAAGGTGCTGACTTCTCGAACTATCGCAAGCATAAAATTATGTTCAATTCAAGCCTGTGTGGTGTTTATTTGGGTGAAACAGGAGAAGTAGCCGTCATTGGTAGTGGTGGGTCTGGGCTACCTTACGCATACCTTTACCCCATCAAATCTCCATCGGGCAAGCCATTCTTTAGGCATTCATTCTCCCGTCGAGTATCGGACTGGCTCACTACTTCTGGTATTATGCCCGATGCTTCTGGCAAAAATACATACACACTCGACCACGCTACTCAATTCGTTAATGTTGGCCCATTAGCGGCTGACGACCAATGGTTTTTCTTAGACCAAAAGGTAGTGACTGTTGTAGCAACGGGTCAATCATACCCTGCTGGCTCAACATCAATTCTTCTCCCTGGTGGGCTACCAACACCGCCAACCGACACAGCAAGAATCCTTGATCCAGCCAATGACCGACATTTGCCAGATAAAACCTCTGGAACTCCTACTCAAACATTTGCTATTGAGTTCACCACTCTTGAATATACAGCTGTTTCAGTGAGTGGTTCTGGTGATGTGACATTCACATTAGCAGCCCCTCTTGCCTCTGGCTTTATTCAACCAAGCGTTTATTACAACGTATGGAAAGACCATGAACCAAACGACACTACTGCTTTTGTTTATAATTTAACTACGGCAGGAGTTCCAGACCCAACAGCAACAGTATTCACAAGCAGACAAGACACAGCACTTGGTAAGCCACTCATTTGTTTCAAAGATAACTCAAATGTAGTTCTTAACACTTTAACTGCTCGAACAGGAAACAGTGCTTCTGGGTCTATCTACGATTGGGCGGTTTCAACTCTTAACAAAGGCTACACATATTATCGAGTTCAATTGGGGGACATAGAGTGTCCTAATGGCTTTGCAGCAGACCCAGACAACAATGTAGCGAGCGATCCATTCTTCAAATTAGGGAATGTTTATGGTCGGCTTGAAGCCAATGACTATATTATTCAACTCAACCAGATTTACCCAGAGAAAATAACTTCTATGAATACAGACGGGACAATAACAACAGATGTTGATTGGACTGTTAATGTGGCCGTTCCTATCAAACAGGCCACTTATGGGTCATACACAAGCAACAAAGGGCGACCTGTTGATGGTATGTTCGGGTTTCAGCCTGTCATAGTGGGAGATACCGAGCTTAACGCTCAAGCTGACGGTGAGAGATTCACTGTTCGCCTTGCTCATCAATCCTTTGACACTACTCAATCCGCTGTTCCTAATGAGGTAGTGGCAATATACAATCTCGCTGTCGGCTACTGTCAAACCGAAACAGGATTCTCTCTTAATGAAAGAGGCAATATGGCAGGTTCTAAAGCCGCTATCACTCATACCTTTAGACCGGCAACTGGTTGGGGATTAGACGGTGCTCATCCTACGCTCTGGACTCAATGGGAAGAAGGAGGAACGCCTAATAGCTACACTCTGGATCAATTATGGTATGATTTAGAAGTCGTTATGGACTTTACCAACCAACAATATGAGGTATTCGATGATGGTGTAGCCGTATCGACAATAGGAACAGACGGACCAATGCCTTTTAATCCAAAATATGACGGTTCGGCTTGGGTTGCGTCGGACTTTTACGGTTGGTCGCTTGGAGTTCAAGAAAATAGAACCTTCGATTTAGCAGACCAGACAAGCTGGGTGACGGCTGTTACCATGATCGACAGAGCAGCCTACATCTATGCTCTCGACCATAGACTACCTACTACAATGCCTACAAACACTGAAGACTTCATCGTGGATAAGTTCAAAATCACTAAACAAGTCGATGGTATTAGTCAAATGGATATAACAGTCATTGACGATACTGACTTACTTAATTTGCCTCAACTTGCTTCTGGTCGCCCTAATTGGAAGGTTCTTCTGTTCCGTGACAATGTTAATCGACCTATCCATTCTGCTATTATTACGGCTGTGAATTGGAAACAAAGCGTTTCAAGACGAACTAAGGAGCTTGTGATGAAAGGAAAAGACCCAATAGGTGAGCTTGACTTTCAATTCCCATACTTCGATGTGGGGCAGAAAGAAGGTGCGCCGAGCTTGGTAGCAGCATACCGACGATATGAAGTCACCAATTATGCAAATATATTTCACTTTGGGGCGACCTCACTACTCAATCTCAATATGTTTTTAGGTCTTGATGCTGATAGTAAAGGCTCAACAGGAGAATACTTACCTCGATACGACCAAAGAACCCGTCTATATTCTGGTCATCCGATTCAAATGTATTCAAATGAGGATATTAACGGACCGAACTATGTTGAAGACGCTTGGGAAGTAAGTCGAGTCATAGACCACTTCATGCCCGATCCAAACGACCCAACAAAGACCAGGGCTGTATTCACCTCGGATGCTATCAAATACAGCGAAGACCAGATACCAGCAAACATCAAAGTAGCTATCAAAGGCAATTGGCGAAACGTTGGGGTGTCTTCTGGCGGTCTTTCAAGCGTAAAATCACTACCAGAGTTCGGTGAGAGGGGCTATTTGTCGTCATACCGCACTGGATCAAGCCCAGAAAACACACCACATAACGTATATCGAGGGGAGTGGGCTACTCAACAAGCTCAATCCGTGACAACAGCCGATATGATAGCTTCTTATTCCTTTTTGACTGTTGCAGACACCGCATTATTCCCTGCAACTGGAACTGTTAAGGTTGGTGGGTCTGGAGCAGTAGCATTTGGGGCTGTTCAATACAACTACATTTCAAAAACAGCAACATCTCTTGTTCTTGCTGCTCCTTTAGGTCAAGCCTTTGGTGCTGGAACTCAAGTTCGAGAAACAAGTGCAACTAATTATGTCATCATACCTCAAACATGGCAGAACTCATTAACAGCTGAAAGCATTGAAGACGATGGGGGATTCTTACGATTTAACTTTGTTCAAAATCCTAATTTCAATACAACTTATGTTGGGTTTGAGTTGATGGGTGGAACAGGATATGCGAATGCTGATTCAACCTTTGCTAAGAATGACTTAATGACACCACTTTTAGCTCCGAGCGACCAGAACTTTCGCATATATGTCAAGCCAAATGCAACAGGTATAGCCACTAATCCGGCTTTGGCTGATTTACCAAGTGAAGTCTATACCTCAACCTCTGTCATCAAGAATGATTCTGGGCAAGGTAATATCATAACAAGCATCCCAATAACGACTCTATCAGCCGCATTACAAGCCGCACTCCCTATCACCCTCGGTGCTGGTGCTGGTGGCCTTGCAGACGGCTTAGAGTGTGATTTAGCATACATGACATTCCCTAAGTTAAGGAATAAATCATATTCCCTAAACAACGTGGGTTCTTCATATGCTCATCGAGATACTCACGCACGTTGGATTCGAGACATTCCTCAATCTCTCTGGTTTCAAAAGACATTCGGTATTATCAGTCAATACCCATACGGTGTTACTTCTTGGACTGGTGTTAGTGCTACTACCGGCTCTGCTGCTCTCCGATCTCTTCAAGCAAACTTCAATTCCGGTGTTGATACAACGATAGACATTGGAGATACCTCTAATTTTCCTTTTTCTGGCGTATGTGAGATATGGACTAATAATCCCAACCCTGGCCTCCGAAGTTCTTCCAGAGCCATAATGCTCACATCGTTTGCTTATTCTGGCAAGACAGCCACTACTCTTACCAATGTTATGTTTGCCGACCCCAACAAAGGCGTTATTGAAATATCCGGTGCTGCTGGGAATACAACTGTTATCGCTCGAAACATTAGTGGTGACTACAAACACTGTTTCATTCTCTGGGCCGATATGCGAAACGATGGATCAGCCGATGCTGACGGAGGAACTCGAAAGGAAGACTTTGGGCTAATTCACCCTGTCAAGTCGAACTACAAAGTGAGCGTGGTGTGGGCTGAAACAGGTGCGAAGTTCGTGGACTTGAAGCTCGGAACTGACGGCGATATATGGTCGATAAGCGCAAAGAACGATCCTGCGGCTACTTCTCTTGCTGGAACAAGCAAAGCCTGGTCGGATGATCCGTCTGCAATTATGCTCGACTACGCCGCAGCACCAATGCTTGTCGGCAAAAGAAGTAATGAGACTGAACTCAATGACTTTTACAAAAATTGGGAGGACACAGCAGGTGCTTTTATTGTCATCGACTTGTCGAAGTTTTTCAACGTCAATACAGAAGCAAACAATGGTCGTTTAGCTCAAACAGCAGGTGGAAATAAGCCTCTTGGGAGTTATGTGGTTGAAAGTGCAGGTGCGCCTACTCTGGTTGATTCATATTGGTATCACGCCGCAGCATCATTCCAAAATAGTGAAGAACCAATTCTTCAGCACCAAAACACATACCGATGGGTAACAGCGCAGACAACTCTCACTCAAGACTTGGTATCAGCAACGCCTATCGGACAAACAAAAACCAATACTTCTGTTGGTGCTTCAATCATAAGTGTAGTCGATAATACAGTATTCCCTGCTGCTGGGGCTATGCTACTTGGTTCTGACTCATTCAATTATACCGCTAAGGGTGGTGAAATAACACAGGTTGCTCCTGCTAATCTTGGATATGATTTGACCGGCAACGGAACATGGACTACAACCGGCGGTGGAGGTTCGGGTGCTAACGGAACATACGTTGCTTCTTTCGAGGTTGATTTAGCCGCTACCATAGCCGCTACTCCGGCTACAAGTGGAACATACCCTGCTCCATCAAGCGGGAATACAATAACTTGGGCTGCTGCCACTGGTAGATTAAAAGGAACAATTACTCGACTTTTTAGTGGTGAATTAGACCCTGCAACAATAACAATAACTCGAAACGACACCTACACTTCCCCTCCGCTTATTGAGATAAATGCCACCTTAAACAACAGTGGCACTGGTGGCGTTCCATTGACTATCATTCCTGGTCTTAAGACAGTCGGACAATTGGCTTTCAATCAAGCGTTGGGATTATCATTCGGCGGCTCTGGTTATACAAGCCAACCAACATTTGTCTTTTCTGGAAGTTCGTCTGCTACCGCTGTGTGCAATATATCAACGGATCAATTGCTTGGGGTAACGGGTGTGAGCCAAGTAGCAGTAGCAGGAACAATGGTTTCTTCACAGTCCACAATATCAACTCTTGATGTAGAGGACACTACCGATTTCCCAGCCAGATTAGGTGTCACAGCATTTGCTGGTGAGAGCACAGCAGGTGTGATCGAAGCTATGACAATTGATGCAAGCGGTAATGAATATCAAATGAAATATGTATTCACATACAACTCTAAGACTGCTACAACACTCAACAACATAAAATATAGACCTGTCAAACAGAATGAAACCGTTGATGTGGCGGCTGGTGGTCTTTGGGCTAATGATTCATTCACCATTTCTGGAGTTCCTTCTATGAAAGCCGAAGGTTCAATTATCCGAGCTTCACTTGGAGCTGCATTCCCTATGGGCTTCATGCTAAAGGTCGATGGTAAGGTCAAAGCACCAAGCGGAGGTAACTTCTATGAGCATGACAAAATCCGAGTGTATCAATCATCGGCTCTATACAGTGATTGGTTTAAGCAAATTACTCTCCCTGCTTTGTCGGACATCAACAACGTGCCTATACTCGAAGACTTTAACGTGAGTGGTAATACTGCTGGGGCTGGCTCTGTTGAGTCGTTTGGTAGCGTCACTGATGCTCAAAACAAGTCTATTCTTCAAACCCTAAGAAGCATGGCTCAATCGGCTGGTGTCGGTAGTGGTGGCTCACTACTCACACTTAACTTCCAAATGGGGCGAGATAACCGCATGGAATTCCGACCAACATACAATTCTGGGCTATCACTCACTCGAAACAATCTCAAAGTGTCGAACCTCAAAACAAGCAAGGCTGCATCGTTTAGTCACATTCGAGTCTTATTCAATGGTGGTGATTCTCACGTCACCTTCCCAGCACTTGAGTATAAAACAAATGTCCGTTTCAAGTATGTGAATGCTACAAGCGTTGCTTCTTACGATCAAGCTCTTTCTATCGCCAAGCAAGAATACCAGAAAAGAAAAGAACCAGCGTTTAAGGTCGAGGCTCAAGTTATTCGAGAATCAAATGAAACAGAGGCACTCGGTCCTATGCTATCCAACGCTCGCTACGGATATATCGCTGATCCAGCCATTCAACTGACAGGTCGCAACGGTGGATATTGGACTGCTGGTCGAGGTGGACTTCACTTCTCTGGTCAAAACAATGCGCTTCATGGGAATACTCATGGGTATGGGTTGCTGAATCTATTAGAGTATCAATCTCCAAGCGTCTTAGGTATCGGTATTGGTGGCTACACTGGTGCAGACAGCTACACAGTGAAATACGGCACAGCGCAGGTTGCTTATCCAACAAGTGACCTTTACAATATGTTCCCCTGGACTCAAATGTATTATTGGTATGGTGCTAAGTCTGTATCATATGGCGTTCAAATCGTGCATATCCCCAAAGGTATGCCTAAAGTGAGCGAAACCACGTCAAACGAACTACGCATATTCATCTCGGATGCAATCGCCTCTCTGCCAGCAACGGATCGTGAAAGGAACTTGAGTTCAACTAAGAAGTTCAATATCCATATCGGTGACTATGACTTCGATAAATTACAAAGTGGGGGTCATGTTCCTCCACTTACTGCAACCCAAGAGGGAATAGAAACAATCACTACGCTTGGCTCTGGCTACTTTGAAGTGCCAGTTCCTGCATCATATTGGGCTGCTGGTAATGCTGCGGGAGTTAGGATGATTGTTTCTGTCAATGCAGAATACCTCAACTCACTCGCTCGAACTAAGACTGGCGATCAATTCGGAGGCAACGCCTCAACAACTCAACTTCATGTCACTCCTGCTGCCGGTCAAACCCTACCGACATTCACCAACCCGAATGAGTTCTCTATATTCCCGCTTGGGATTCGAGAATATCCCGAACTTGGAGCATCAGCCGTTTATCGTAGTCTTTGGTATGCCCCTCGAATCCATATTACCGATGACATGAACTTTATTCCAGGCACATACGCTCAATACACCGATGCCTACATAGACATTGATGAAATAATGTATATCACTAAGATTGAATATGAATACAAATCAAAAGAGCAGGGTGCTACAACAAAGCTCACACTTGAAAGAGAGTCTGGTCGAATACCAGACGGTATCGAGTCTTACCTCGCCAGCAACCCGTTCAATGATACGGGTGCAAGCGGCGGAGGCACAGGTGGAGGCGGTGCTGGTGGCAACGATGGTTCAACAGGTGGTCGAGAAGGAACTCCAGATGGACCAACAGCCCCATACATACCCCCAACAACCGGACAATTCCCTGGAGGCTATACTCACGGCCAACGAGGAACTGACCCTACCAAAGTTCCTTTGCAGGGTGGAGTTGCTCTTGACCTCGGATTGGTCGGAACACCAGAAGTATTTGCTGGTGGCAACTACCTACGTTTGAACACTGATACGGGCATTCAACAAATGGGGCAAGAAGGGGCTTTGAACATTAGAAACGTGGATATGAACCAACTTGACGACCAGCTCATAAACCGTATTTCAAACAAGATGAGTATAGACTCGATATTGCCAGACGGTATTCAAGGAATACCAGGGCAACCTCAACCAGCAAAGCTCCCTGCAAAGACTCGCGCTATTGAAGGAATTGATACAAAGTTCGTTTCTGGAAGAGGTCAAGCGGCTGAAACAACCGGAGGATGGGTCTTACCTGGTGCATCTCAATTGGATGATAGCGAAGCACCGATCAATCCTGTTCACACCCTTGAATTAGATGCTACGACACCTATGGATTCAGCACAGCCGGTCATGGGTATGACTGCTATTGTATCATGTGATGTTTTGGTCGATTCTTCATTCTCATTAACAACCACAATAACTTCTCCAGATACAGGCGAAACAATCTCTCACACCTACACTGAAGCCTTAACTGCCTCAACAAGCGGTATTAGTCGAAAGTCAATACCTCTTGTTCCTCAACAATACTTTGAGTCTGCAAATGTTGAAGGTCGAGCACTAAATGTAGTTATATCTCGAAGTCCGAACTCTGGAACAGATGATGCTTTGTATTCGAGTGTTGTTGTTCATGGTGTTCAAGTTCAAAGTGTAGTGCATAACAATCAAGGAACACCGACCACTACTGCTCTATCTCCGTTCTCTGGAGATGAATTAAACATCACTGATGCTTCTACTACGGGTATTGATGTGAACAGTAATACAAACCCACTATGATTCGTATAGGTCACGCAGAGATAGGATGGTTTGAGCCTTCTTTCTGCCTATGCCGTCAATCTCCATGAGTGATGCTTGACTTGTTTTAGCACGTAAGAGCTTGGGAATACTGCCGAACTTATTGAGGATAGCCTCTGCGTGAGTGGTTGTCAATCCTGGTATTGCAGCAAGACAGGCTATTCTTGGATCAACTCCAGCAGGGGTTTTTCTCACCATAGGGGGAGCTGTGAGCCGATGGCCGATAGCTTGGAGGTGATGCACTTTAGCGATATACTCTACGAAGTCATCCATAGTATTTACTTGCATGAACTGAACCTTTGGAAACCGATGATAAAGCTCTTGTTTGAATGATTTAATCACATTATGTGCTCTTGCGTGAACTTGTCTCACGTTCTGTCGTGGCGCACCAGGGCGTTGATACACCTTGATTTGAGTTCCATAAACGACAAGCATAGGGCGTTCAAACGCTTCGCACAGGTCTGCAAGCTGGGCGTAGATAGTTCGAGAGCGACCAATGCCGAGGATGCTCTGCCAAAGGTCGTTAATCTCCTTAGCCTCGATGCCTATGTCACCGATGATGTAGTCTGCTGCCTTAAGTCGTTTGACTTCGCCTTGACCCGATGGATTATGCTTACGATCTCCAAATGCAACCAGCATTTTGTTAATCACTTTGGGATTCTCTCTGTCATCAATGACAACAACCATGATTCGCCATTCTCATTCGTCACTTTAACCTACGCACTACAACCACTCTTCTATTTTCACTGCTGAAGTTCCTTTTTTCCTTTCGACAGTTATTATGGTATCATTGTGTATTCCTCCATGAGCAATCAAAACCACTTTTAGAAGTTCCATACCAAGAGTGATACCAATACCATTACTACTCCAACCAAAAGAAATAACCTTGCCTCCTGGCTTTAATACTCTGGCTATCTCTTTCTTCATATCACTAAAAAAATACTGCGTATCATGTTGAGTCAAGCTCTTACCTAATCCGTTGTAGCATTCTTTGATTTGGCGTAGTGAGTATGGGGGATCGTAAAGCACACCATCGAGGCTATTATCATCAAACATTTTTAGAAAATCTAAAGCATCCATGTTGTATGTAGCGTCGGTGTCTGGGTTTATGTCATTAGTGTTCTTTGCCAGCTTTGAATCTCTGGCAAATGGATCAGCCCACTCTTCACCCACTATTTCAATTTCAAGTAGTTCTCGAATCGGTTTGATGCTAAACGTCTTGTGATCGGGCATAGCCCAATACCTGTAAAATTGAGTCATAGTGCCACCGTTCCATCATATCGCCAGCACTTGCCTTTGCACATTCCTTTACCTACAAACCATTTACATGAAGGAGTTCCTTTCATCTCAACAATCGAAGCTAAGTGATTTCGAGTTATTCCTTCTTTGAAGTCACGCCATTCAAGGGGTTTAATGAACTCTACCGCTTTATCTATGCACGTTTTCTTCTCTTCTCTGCTCATGTGGGCTGGGTCTGCGAAGTTCCTCAATGATTCCATCAAATGCTGCCCTAATGCCACTCGAACATGATTTGCTGGGTTCGAGGTGTGGATTGAGTCGAGGCAAGGCATGATAGGTATTGTTTCTGAGCCGACAATATCACCGAATGAAGTCTCAACTTCGTGACGGACTTCTTCTGGAGGATTGTTATGCACCCATTTAACGAGGCTAAATGAGCTTTGATGGGGTCTGAAGGGGTGTAGGTGCATAAGAGAGAGTTCTGGCCTCTTAGGTATCTTGTAGCCATGCGGATTAGCCGCAAATGCCTTTGCGTCTATAACTACACACCAGCGACCACGCTTAGGGTTGATAGTGTTTGGAATTCGGCAGAGTCTATCTACCGTTCCTATGCAGTCCAGGGTCGGCAAATCCTTAGCCATCTCACGTTGATAACGAACAAGTTCAGTAGGCCACCGATCTTCGGTGACTGATTCTTTGAATACCTGATGAATGTGAAAGCCTCGACCTGTGGCGACGGCCAATACTGCGCCATCAAGCCTGTTAATTAGCTCGGCTGCATCGGTTTTCACTTGTGGATCATCCATACCGTCAAAATCCCACCATGCTCTATCAATTATGGCTGATTGATGATTGAAGACCATTCGGTAGCCGTTCCACTTCTTTTCGGAGAAGCCATACAGACTGGTATAGCAAGCCGTCTTATCGGCCATCATACGCACATATTGGTTAAAATCGGCCTTATTGTCGCATTTAGAGCGTTTAAGCCCCATTTCACGCGGAAAATACATCAAATCTCACCCTCATGGCCGCAGACAGAGCATTTGTATTCAGCTTTTGGAAGCCGCCCTGCCTCGCCCATAAGGACAAGTCGTTTTGGGTCGGGTAATTCTGCATCACATTCTGGGCAAATCATTGATTCCACCACCTGCAAGACTCACACCAAGCTCGATAGTCGTCTGGGTGTCTTGTGCATCCTAAAACAGTGAAAAACACTCTTGAGTTCCTATTTGGCATCATTGAACCACCACCGATGGTCCACCTGTGAGTTCGGTTTCGCAAGACATATGATAGTCGCACCACTCAACGCAGAAGTAGTCGTTCCACTTCATAGGCCACTCATGATTCTTAATGCCCTGGACTCCTTCTGTTAAGTTCTTAGCCATACCACTCAATGAACGTGCGCTAATTGGCTCAACAATAATGATACCTTCAGTATCACCGAGGTAAATGTCACGCTTTTGTCGCTTTTGATTCAATAAACCCGATACCAGCTTCTCATCCTGGCAATCGGGTGCTATGATGCAATAATGAGTTATCTCTTCGGCAGGGAAACGCTTTGATAGTGTAAGGACTCGATGATAAAAAGCTAATTCCTTTCGATATTTTGACATTTTAGACGTAGTAAGGTTGCCTGTCTTCAGCTCCACTATCATAACACCTCCATCTGGGTGTCGAAACAGTCCGTCAATCATGCCGACTATATCACAGTCGTTTTCTTCATCATAGGTCACTATTTTCTCTTCGAGAGAGATGATATTTAGTGTTCCGTGATCGTCGCTCATCATTTGAAGCAAAGAAGAAAGGTTTGATACTCCAGAATCGTCTGCATATTCGGTTTTAGCCGCTTCTTCAGCAATAGCAAGTGGAATTGGTCGAGGATCAAAGCTCGGAGTCAAAGCATCCTCCATAACCTTGTGGATAGCCGAACCTCGAATCATTTGAGGGCTTGCTGGTGTCCGAACATCATAAAGAACACAGTATTGAAACCAGAACTTACGAGGGCAACCTAAATACTGCATAAAAGACGATTTAGACACTCTTAAAGTGCCGCCTCTGCGTGGATCATACGGAGAAAGGTCATTCTTCATCCTTAGCCGCCCCTTTCTTTGCTTTCTTCGCAGGTTTAAGGGGTAATTCGACTATTTCATCGAATGTCCCGAAAGCCTTTGCTTCTTTCAACGTTAGGGTGGCTGGAATCATGCGACCTTCCAAGCCTGTGACTTGAAAAGGCAAACCTTTGCCGTAAAACCAAGCCTTAGCGGTTGGATTATCGGCAACCCAAGCTCTAACAAGAGCCAGGTCGTCGCACAACACAAGGTAGTTCATATTACTCCGACTCCCCTATTGACTCTTCAACCTTTTCCTCTTCAAGAGTTTCTGGTTCTGGATGAGGTGTGAAAATAACTCCTGTATTGTCGCATAGTGCTTCAAGTATCTCATTATGTCGAATTATGTCGTTTCGAGCTGAATTAGCTATCATACTGATGAATTGTTGAGCTTCTGCCATAGCACCTTCGAGGTGTTCAATGCGCTCAAGGAGTTGGTTGATTGTCGGTTTCTTACTACTGCGGGTCATA
>TARA_R110001592_G_scaffold363380_1_pt1 | contig 19761 bp, 18 predicted proteins | sample TARA_R110001592 | Tara Oceans TARA_R110001592 (sample SAMEA4398387) | marine metagenome | biome: Polar Biome; feature: [SRF] surface water layer (ENVO:00010504); material: water (ENVO:00002006), including particulate matter (ENVO:01000060) such as... | depth 5 m | reverse complement strand
CCCCAACCTTGGCAAGGTTGTGCTCTACCAGCTGAGCTATTCCCGCACTTAACCTGGTTATGTAAATACTTTTAGTGTTTACATTTAATACTATAAGCGACTGATGTAGTTGCTGTGTCGCTGAATTGGCGCATATATTAACGGATTAGATTCGAGAGTCAATAGGATAAATTAATAATAAAGCGTTTTTTTTTAAACGGTTATAATAACGTTTATTATTTAAACAAGATGTCTATTTTTCATCCGTAAACAGATAAACCCAAGAAGCTGTTAGGTATTGATACATAGACCAAAGCGTTAAACCCGCTGCGATATACATTAGAATAATACCCGACCAAAACAACCAAACCTCTAAACTACCCAATAACAACAAGAGTATGGCCCACATTTGGCAAGCTGTTTTCAACTTCCCCATAAAGGAAACGGCTACATTATCGCTCTTACCACGTTCAGCCATCCACTCTCTTAAGGATGACACAACAATTTCTCGACCAATAATAATCATAGAAGGCACTGTAATCCAGACGCTTTGATAGTTCTCTATAACGACAGCTAATGCTATCGCCACCATTAACTTATCAGCGACTGGATCTAGAAATGCACCAAAGGGCGTTGTTTGGTTCCACTTTCTTGCTAAATAGCCATCAAACCAGTCCGTTCCAGCGGCGATTGTAAAGACAATGGCACAAGCTTCATAATTCCATGGAAATGGGAGGTAATACGCTATAACAAAAACAGGGATTAAGACAATTCGTGAAACCGTCAGGATATTAGGTAAATTCATCGTTACGTTCTACTTATGCCTTATTTAAATGATTGCTAAATTTGAATGCGCCATTATGCACTATGCAGTGAAAGATAAATATGTTCTGCCAAAGTTTCGCTGATACCAGCAACTTTAGAAATTTCAACAATAGAAGCTGTCTTGATATTGGATACACTACCAAAGTATTGTAACAGCGACTTTCTTCGTTTAGCACCCACGCCTTCTATATTTTCTAATAATGATTGTTTTCTTGATTTATCTCGCCTGGCTCTATGACCTGTAATTGCAAAACGATGCGCCTCATCCCTTATTTGTTGAATGAGATGTAAGCCTGGGTTATCGGAATCACAGTCAATAGCTTTTAAGCTTTTATCTACTTGAGGAACCAATAGCGTTTCAAAACCAGGTTTTCGTGTTGCGCCTTTAGCCACTCCAAGTACATTTATTTGCGGCAAGTTTAACCTTTCAAAAACATCCAAGGCTAAATTAACTTGCCCTTTTCCGCCATCAATAATAACTAAGTCTGGCCATTTTTCGTCACCATACTTCAAGCTTCGATAGCGCCTTTCGAGTGTCTGGCGCATCGCAGCATAGTCATCGCCAGGCTCAACCCCCTCTATATTGAAGCTTCTATAATCTGCTTTTAAAGGACCATTTTCATTAAATACCACACATGAGCCAACCGTCTTCTCACCTGAACTATGGCTAATATCAAAACATTCCATTCTTTTAGGTCTTGTGTCTAAAGCCAACAACTTAGTCAAGGCATCAAAACGATGGAACATCTGCTGTTTATCTAACAGATGTGTTTTTAAGGCATTTTCTGCATTCGCCATCGCCATTTTCAACCATTGAGCTTTGGCTTGTTTGACTTTATGAGAAAACTTAATTTTACGTTCAAGGGTTTTATGAATAGCCTCCTCAACGAGATTACTACTCGCTAGCTCTGCACTTAGCACAACTTCTTTTGGTAGATCTCTTGTTAATGCTTGGCCAACATAATATTGCGAAATAAAAGATTCAAGCATCTCTTGTTCAGATAAATCGAGAGACATTTTAGGAAAATAGTTTTTGTGCCCCAATATTCTACCTTTACGAATAAGAAGCATTGAAACAACGACAGCACCTGATGAAATTACTAAAGCCACCACATCAACATCATATCGACCTGACTCTGCTGATTGACTCTCTTGGACGTGACGTAAATGCTCTATCTGGTCACGCAGTTCTGCCGCTTTTTCAAAATCCAAAGATTGAGCTGCAACTTCCATTTGCCTAATTATGTTTTGAATTATTTCTGGGCTTTTACCTTGTAAAAACATTTCAACATACTGAACATCCTGCGCATACTCTTCAGCGCTTACAGCACCAACACAAGGGGCTTTACAGCGTTTAATCTGATACTGAAGACAAGGTCGTGAACGATTCTTGTAGAAACTTTCCTGACACTGACGAACTTTAAATAATTTTTCTAGAAGATTTAAGCTTTCTCGCACTGAACCTGAACTTGGAAATGGCCCAAAATAACGCCCTACTTTACCCAGCGTTTTTGCACGCTTCATTGAAAGCGACGGGAAAGGTTTGTCTGTCGCTAAATATATATAAGGATAAGATTTATCATCTCTAAGCAAAATATTATAAGGCGGCTTTAATTCCTTAATTAAATTTTGCTCTAAAATTAAAGCCTCGGTTTCACTACTAGTAATTGTAATTTCAATATTGGTAATTTTTTTAATCAACGATTGGGTTTTAACAGAGTGACCACTTTTTAAAAAGTAATTCGACACTCTAGATTTAAGATTCTTGGCTTTGCCGACATAAAGAATTCCATCCTTAATGTCGTACATTCTGTAAACGCCAGGCGCTTTAGTTAGTTGTGCTAGAAATGATTTAGAATCAAATTCGTCTGCAGGATCATTACTATGAATTGAAGGCGTATTTTCAGATTGGTCTATCGACATCCAACAAACCATTGCGAACAGCTAACAGAGTAAGTTCAACATCACTGTTGATATTTAATTTCTCAAAAATTCTATATCGATAACTATTCACAGTTTTAGGGCTTAAACATAATTTATCTGAGATATTTTGAACCTTCTGACAGTCCATAATCATCATAGCAATTTGCAATTCACGCTCTGACAAAGAGTCAAACATGGAGTCTTTAGATTTATTCAAAGCCATCATTTGGGCTATATCAGAACTGATATAGCGTTCACCACCATAAACAGATTTTATGGCACGAATAATTTCAGAGATATGACTATTTTTTGAAATGTAGGCAGATGCTCCAGACTCCATAACATGGGCCGGATAAGGATCATCAATACAGGCAGTCACCACTACGATCTGAGTTTTTTCACACTTTCGCTTGATTCTTCTTGTAGCCTCAAGACCACCAATGCCTGGCATTTTAAGATCCATTAAAACAACATCAGCGAAACTAGTTTTTAACATATCCAGGGCCTCTTCTCCTGTAGACGCCTCTCCAACAACCGTTATATTCCCATCATCAAGAAGCATACGAGCAATACCTGCTCTGATAAGTTCATGATCATCAACTACAAGAACTTTAATCAAGAATAGCTCCACAATTATAGGATTTTGGATGTTAGTTACATGTTAGAATTTTGACAACTTACAACTCTAACACACTGCCAAGAGGGATTTAATCTCCTATCGGCAAATTCATGCGTTAAATGATAGTTTGGAAGCTTGTGTAGAGTAAGAAGCTAAGCGCTAACAACATGGCTAAAATCACCTGTTGGTTTTTTTTCCCGTTGCTTAAAGCCTTGTTCAGCAAGCCAATTTGTCGATTCTAACTCACTATGACAAACAGCCGTGGCATAAGGATGGTTTACTTTAAATATTTCTTCAAACTGATATAAAAGATGGCTTCTATTTCGATGACTGACGATAACAGATATTGCCTTCATGCCTTTGATGTAAGACCAAGCATTTAGAGCTTTAAATGTTTCAACTTGAAAGGATTCTGATAACAACATATCTAGATGCTGTAAATTAATAATACACGCCCATTCCTGGGTAAAATAACGATGGACAATCCGTTTAAAATCAGTAACATAATCCATAGTGTGCTGCTCATTCCAAGTTCCAAACAAATCCACGGTGACAATATTATGCTCTGGAAGAATTGAGAAGAATTCAGTTTTAACATGCTTTGGATTATGACTAGCAACTGCTTCTAACATTTCGTACACCTTTTTTTATTATAGTTATAACAAAAACTCAAACCTAGGGTTAAAAACTCATCACGTTATTTAAATACTTAATCAAAATACAGTAAATATAGTGTAGAAATACGCTTACCCTAATTATTTACCTCTTAAAAGTTTAATCTATGTTTAAAAATAAGCGAGTAAATTTCTATAAATATACCCTTTTTCAGAAGAATTTAACCAATTCAAGCTGAAGATAATCTTCATCACGTAGATAGTGCGTTTTTAACTGACTTGACTCTTCAGCACCCTGAAATGATCGCAACTCTATATTTAACTTTAAATCGCTGGCCAAACGCTGACTAAACTCAACAGAATAAAGGGTTTCATCTGTTTTATGATCATAAATAATCCCAGCCAAAAGCTCTGTTGAATCTGCATTATTCATGGCATATCTCCATCCGAAGAATATGTCTCGCTCAAAACTATCGGGTGCAGCTTTACCAAACGTTTTTTGATTTCGACGATCATCAAATAAATACTCTACAATCCAACCTAAATCAGCCGCAGTGTCTAAAATACCTACTTGAGTATATTCAAAACCAAAGACTGCGGCACTATAACGTTGAATCTCACCTGAACTGGTAATGCTTTCAAGTTTCCATAACCAGTCTTCGAAAATATATTGTAGCTCTAAACTGGTCTGATCAATTTGATTATAAATTGGAGAAGTGCTTGGAAAGCCATTATTGTCAACAAAAACGGGGTTGCGGCTTGTTCCTGAAAAATGAGAAATGGCTAAATCAAGGTCATCAATAGATACCGCATAGCGTATTGCAAAATCGCTATGCCATTGTTCTGCAGACGACTCATATCGAGCATTATCAACGTCGACGATAAAGGGCAAAGCATTTAAACGCCCTTCAGCACCAGTAAATGTTTTTTCCCTGAAATAAGGAAGCCAGAACAAATCAAGATTCCCCCAATCTCGTTCTACAGCGAACTTAATCATTGGTTGTCCTAACTTATCTTCACCATCAATGTTTTCAACAAAATCAGTTTGATTGATGACATCCACTAGATACCTAGATTCAGTGACACCCCAAAAGACTTTTGATACACCGACCTTTATTTCCCAACTATCTGAAACATGCGTCCAAAAAGCCTCTCTTATATCTACATGAGATCTTTCTGAATCTTCATTATCGTAACGTCCAAACAAAACAACATTAAAACTATTCGACTCAAAGCTATTCTGGTATTCGATCTCTCCTCGTAAGGAGGGTTGAAATCTGGTTTGATCCTGCAAGCCTCTCTCAAAAAAATATCGCCCCTCTAATCCAAGCTCACCACTAAAATCAGATGAATAAGTAGTGGCAGAAAGCGAACACAGAAAAAGAGTGGCGAGGGCTAACCTTGAAAACAAATTAAGAAGCACATTTTTCTCCAATAAGAGAGTATTTTTATTTTTGTGACCAATAGTCTTGCATGATGCAGATCTTTATTGTTGCTTTCAACAGAATAAATGGAAAAGTTTTTTCTAAATTATTTACAAAGCAGAAAATACTGTATATATTTACAGATACTGTTTATTTACACAGCAATAAATTATTCTTAAACAACCACCTATTACTTTTCAAGTTGGACAAGGTCTTATGCTGAAACTAACAAATCGACAACAAGAAGTATTAGAGTTGATTAGACAGAATGTAGAAGAAACAGGCTACCCCCCAACAAGGGTAGAAATTGCGCAAAAACTTGGTTTCAAATCAGCAAATGCTGCTGAAGACCACATAAAGGCATTGGCAAAAAAAGGCGCTATTGAAATAGTTCCGGGTGCGAGCCGTGGTATCAGACTGCCACAGAGCAATATACCAGAGGGTCTTCCTATCATTGGCCAAGTAGCCGCGGGGAATCCTATTTTAGGTGAAGAAAATATTGAAGATTACTGTTCATTAGCACCCGAGTTCTTTAAACCGTCAGCTGATTACTTACTTCGAGTTAAAGGTCAGAGTATGAAAAATATTGGCATTTTCGATGGTGACTTACTCGCCGTACATAAGACAGAAACTGCACGTAATGGACAAATTGTTGTCGCGAGAATAGGTGAAGAAGTTACCGTTAAGCGTTTATTTAAAAATAAACATATCGTAGAGCTACAAGCAGAAAACGAAGAATTTGAGCCAATTATAATCGACCTAAGAGAACAAGAATTATTTATAGAAGGCTTAGGCGTCGGCGTAATAAGGAAGGAGAATTTACAATGAAACAACTATCAATATACGACAATGAATACTTAGATGGATTTGATGTTTCAAGCCACGTTAAACCAGCAATTAGGTCAGTGGCATTGTATCACGAACATCCGGTTACAACTCCCCTCATTGAGCCTGTTTTTTCGGATTTTCAACCAAGCCACGACATTGAAGATCAAAAAGCCTTCCCTGCAAACGTAACGGAAATAGTACTTACAAAAGATAAAATTGATAGCATTCAATTGATACTTCCCATGTTGATAAATCTACATCAAGAAAAGCGTTGGTTGGCCTGGATAGATCCACCAATCAAATTATTAAAGGAATGGCAAAAAACTCATCAAGATTCAGCTTTAAACGATATTATGATTCTTAGGTCTAATGATAATCTCAGCGTATTTGAATTAAGCAAGAGAGCTCTTGAAGCTGGAACTTGTCACGCAGTCATAGCCTGGACAAACAATTTGAATCATGAAGAGTTTTCCAAACTCGAAACTGCATCATCTATAGGTAATAGCCACGGAATTATTTTGAAATCTCGTTTGAAACACAATTAATTTCTTGTATTTTAACTTATTCCTACAAACAAAAAGACAGTTTTTGCCTTATACAAAATCTATTTTTTCTTGATCCATCAAGAGCTCTCTCTAAAGAGTTAGCTCTTCACTACTTGCTTCCCCCTACAGCTCTTCATCCACATGATACTTATTGAGTAATAAACTTTACTTCAGCCAAACCTTTATTTGCAAAGTCATTAACAAATTTTTCAGCGATCCAAATTTACACTCAAAAAATGCCTTCCCAAAGACTTACCAATAAATAGCTATTGATTATATTCCTCAGCCGAAGTACTCTCCCTAACTTTATGACCACCGGTCACGAAAGATGCATACATAAATTATAATCAAAAGTTTATGGCCAAAAATTATTACTACAAAGGCGCTATTTATGATTGAACGTGTTAGTCAGCTGATAATAAAGCAGCGACTGTTTGTCATTTTCACCTCTATCCTAATAGTTATATTAGCCGCATCGGGGTTGCCTAAAACAAAGTTCAGTTCCGACTACCGTATCTATTTCAGTGACGACAATCCTCACCTGCAAGCCTATGAGGAATTACAAGCAACGTTCACTAAAAGTGATAATGTCATGTTTGTCATTGCGCCAAAAGATGGCCAAGTTTTCACTCAGTCTACATTGGCCGTTATTGAACAATTAACCGAAATGGCATGGAAACTTCCCTACTCTATCCGCGTAGACTCAATCACAAACTATCAACACACTATTGCTGAAGATGATGACTTAATTGTCGATGATTTAGTGAGCGATGCCTTAAAAAGAACAAATAGTGAACTCGATAAAGCCAAAAACATTGCCTTAAATGAACCTTCACTTGCAGGTCGACTTATCTCGTATTCTGCCGATGTGACAGCTGTGAATATTTCTTTGGAAATGCCTGGCCTCGACCCAAGCGCAGAAACACCCGAAGTAGCCAATTCATCTTATGTTATCCAAAGCTACCTTAAAGAAAAGTATCCTGAATTAGATATACATGTCACTGGGCAAGTTATTACAGATAATGCTTTCAAAGATGCCGCAATATTCGACTTAACACATATAGTGCCTTTAGCTTTTTTGATCGCTACTCTATGCATAGCCTTATATATGTTTATGGCTAGCGGAAGTGTAGTTACCTTATTTTCAGGTACAGCTTCAATACTCATCATCATTGTGGCATCTATATTATTTGCACAAGGAATTGCTTCTTGGTTGAGCATTGATATCACAACAGCTTCTGCAAATGCCCCAACAATGATTCTAACTCTTGCTATAGCTGATTCTATCCATATCCTCGCAACGTTCTTTCAACAAATGCAACTGGGTAAGTCAAAATCAGCATCTATTTCAGAAAGTTTAAGAGTCAATCAACAACCCGTATTTTTAACCAGCATCACGACCGTGATAGGCTTTCTTTCGCTTAATTTCAGCGATTCACCACCTTTTAGAGACCTCGGCAATATAGTCGCTATTGGCGTTCTTGGCGCATGGGTTTTTTCGGTATTTTTATTACCCGCATTGATCATGTCCCTTCCCTTTACAGTGAAACAAAAAATAAACGACGAAAATCGCTGGACACAGATACTTGCCAACTGGGTAATTAAATATTCAAAGAAAGTGTTGTTTGTAAGTATCATTGTTATGGGGGCTTGTATCGTCTTTTTACCTCAAAATGAGTTAAATGATGTTTGGGTAGAATATTTTGATACCTCCATGCGTCAAAGACAGTCTGCTGACTTTACTCGTGAGCGGCTTACCGGCTTAGGTAACATCTCTTTTATAGTTTCAGCAAAAGAAGGTGGCAGCGTTACTGAGCCTGCTTATCTTGAAGGACTAGAAAAGGCAGCTATTTGGTTTAGACAACAGCCTGAGGTACAGCATGTATTAAGTTTTTCTGATGTAATGAAACGACTTAATAAAAATCTCTATGGTGACGCTGAGGAACAGTATCGTTTGCCGGATAATGCAGAGCTAGCGGCTCAATACCTTTTACTATACGAGATGTCCTTACCTTTCGGTCTAGACCTGAACAATCAAATAAATATAAACAAGAATAAAACCAGATTAATGGGCGCATTAGCTAAAACATCTACTTCTGAGTTATTAGACCTTCAAAACCGTGCCATTGAGTGGTTTTCCATCAACATTCCAAACTTGGATTTTTCTCATGGCGCTAGTAGCGATGTTATGTTTGCTCATATTGGTCAGAGCAATATCCGTTCTATGTTAGAAGGTACATTCATCGCACTATTGCTTATCTCAATCGTTTTAGGCATCAGCCTGAGATCAGCATATTATGGCGTAGTCAGTTTATTGCCAAACATTCTACCTGCTTTAGTTGCATTCGGTATCTGGGGTATGACAGTTGCTCAAATTGGTATTGGTTTATCAGTCGTTTTTGGGATGACCTTAGGTATTGTTGTGGACTATACGGTTCATTTCCTCAGTAAATTTTTGCGAGCGAAACGAGAAAATAATCTATCCACGGAAGATGCAATCCGCTATGCATTTAGTACCGTCGGTGTTGCCCTACTAGTGACAACCTTCATACTCTTTGCTAACTTTGCTGTATTATCAATTTCTGACTTTTCCATGAATGCAGACATGGGTCTAATGACAGCAGTTACAATTGTTGTAGCTTTATTAGTAGATTTCTTTTTCCTACCGCCTTTGTTATTGTTTTTGGTTCAAAACCACAAACAGCACAACTCTTCCAAACCTTAAAATAATACAAACTAAAATGGAGCAAGCTTGATGTTTAAGATAAACCTTAATTTTCCAACTAAATCTATAATTGTGGCTTTAGGCTTAGTATCCATGTCCTCGTTTGCCTTCGCGCAAACACCCGCTAAAAAGGGCCTTGAAATAGCCATTGAAGCAGACAAACGCAATACTGGCTGGCAAGATACAACTGCCGAAATGACGATGATATTACGTAACAATAGAGGCGAAGAAAGCATTCGTAACTTACGTGTAAAAAGCCTGGAAGTCGCAGATGATGGTGATAAAAGCCTGACAATATTCGACGAACCAAAGGATGTAAGCGGTACAGCACTGCTAACCTTCTCACACAAAACTGATTCAGACGATCAATGGCTATATCTTCCAGCATTAAAGCGAGTAAAGCGCATTGCATCCAAAAATAAATCTGGTCCATTCATGGGCAGCGAATTTGCTTTTGAAGACTTAAGTTCTCCAGAAGTTGAAAAATATACCTATGAATATTTAAACGATGAAGCGTGTGGAAAACTCACATGTTTCGTAGTAAAGCGCTTTCCTACAGATGAAAACTCTGGCTATACCAGTCAAATTGCTTGGATTGATCAAACAGAGTATCGCATCATAAAAGTAGATTTTTATGATAGAAAAGAAGCACTTTTAAAAACCCTAGTATCAGACGGTTATACACAATATTTAGATGCCTTCTGGCGACCTGCAAAAATGGCAATGCAAAATCATCAAACCGGAAAGAGTACTGACCTAATCTGGAAAAACTATCAATTTAAAACAGGTTTAGATGATGGTGACTTCAGCAAAAACAGTTTGAAACGCGCTCAATAAATCTTTAAATCATTCAAAAATACAGTTTCTCCAAATGCACACTTACTCACATTTCATATGATAAGTGTGCTTTTTTTTGCCTTCTATGTTCAGAGTTATCGATCTAACACTTCGCTCTGGGTATACTGCACAGAACACTCTCCTGAAAACAGCAAATAAATAATAGGTCGTTTTCCATTATGCATTCTTTTCAAGCTCCTAATCGTATATTAATGGGCCCTGGCCCTTCAGATGTCTCTGAACGTGTTCTTAAAGCATTATCTCAACAAACAATTGGTCACTTAGATCCACAGTTCGTTGTGTTAATGGATGAAATTAAGCTCTTACTTCAATACGCCTTCCAAACTAAAAATGAACTGACCATACCCGTTTCGGCTCCCGGCTCTTCTGGCATGGAAACATGCTTTATGAATTTGGTAGAACCCGGCGACCATGCTCTAGTCTGCATAAATGGCGTTTTTGGTATGCGCATGAAAGAAGTAGCAAGCAGATCGGGTGCGGCTGTTCAAAGTCTTGAGTTTGAATGGGGAGAAGCGGTTGACCCTTCTGCTGTAGATAACTACCTTACTGACCATCCAGAAATTGGTATGCTTGCTTTTGTTCATGCAGAAACATCTACAGGCGTATTATCTGATGCTAAAACAATCAGTGAAATTGCCCATAAACACAATTGCCTAGTTATCGTTGACGCCGTTACTTCTCTTGGTGGCAGTGAGTTGCAAGTAGATGAGTGGCAAATTGATGCCATTTACTCAGGAACACAGAAATGTCTTTCTTGTATCCCAGGTTTATCGCCGGTTAGCTTTAGTGCAAAAGCAGTAGAAAAAATCAAGAAGCGCACTCATAAGAATTACAGTTGGTTTTTAGATCTAAACCTAGTCATGGATTATTGGGGTGAGAATGTAAAACGAACTTATCATCATACTGCACCAGTCAACAGCCTTTATGCTTTACACGAATCCTTATTAATCCTAAAAGAAGAAGGTATAGTGGCTGCTTGGGAACGCCATTCACATCATCATCAAGCATTAGCTGTAGGATTGGAAGCCCTTGGTTTAGAACTACTTGTAGATAAAGCGATCAGACTCCCGCAACTAAATTTGGTTAAAATACCAGATAGCATTGAGGATGCTAAAATCCGCTCTGCTCTTCTCAATGATTTTGATCTGGAACTAGGCGCAGGCTTAGGTAAATTTGCAGGAAATGCATGGCGCATAGGCCTAATGGGTAATGGCTGTAACCAGAAAAATGTAAGTTACTGCATAGCTTCTCTTGGTACCGCTCTTAAAGATCAAGGATATGATTGCAATACTGAACTTGCTTTAGAATGTATCGAAAACTTTTACTCAAACAATCAGCCTGCATGACAAAATCTTTACTAATGGTGGCACACTGCCCTTCAGAAAATACACAAAAACTCTGGCGTTCAGTATCCGAAGGCGTGTCTTCTATTAGTCTAGAGAAAACTCAGTTCAAAGCCTTATCGCCTTTTGATACTCAATCTGAAGATGTGTTGAAGGCCGATGCAATCATTTTGGGTACAACAGAAAACTTAGGGTATATGAGTGGTGCCCTGAAAGATTTTTTTGATCGATGCTATTATCCCTGTCTCGAACTTAAACAAGGCTTACCTTGTGCTGCATTTATCAGGGCAGGGCATGACGGCACAGGAACAATAAAAGCACTTAAAACAATTACCACCGGATTAAAGTGGCGCTGGGTTCAAGCTCCCCTTTTATTAAAAGGTGATTATTCACCCGAATTTGAAAAACAATGCTTTGAACTCGGTGCGGCTATGGCTTGCGCCTTAGATGAAGGTATTATTTAGCATTCCGGTCTATTAATTCAACAATCATAAAATCACTATAAATAAAGAGGTTAGCGTGTTTAAAATTATTATCGCCATTATCATTATCGCACTAGCTGCATTTGTCGTTCAGCGAATGCAAAGCAATAAAAAAGATGCATCTAGCAACGCACAATCGGGTATAGAATATCTTTCACAGAATATGACCAAAGAAGGTATCGTCACGACCGAATCTGGTTTGCAATATAAGATCCTAACCAAAGGAACAGGAGAAACACACCCTACTGCAACAGACAAAGTAAAAGTTCATTATCACGGCACCTTGATTGACGGCACTGTTTTTGATAGTTCAGTTGCAAGAGGCAAGCCCATAGAATTTGGATTAAACCAAGTCATAAAAGGTTGGACAGAAGGCCTACAACTAATGGTTGAGGGTGAAAAAACACGCTTATTTATTCCTAGTGAACTCGGCTACGGAAATAGATCTGCAGGCTCTATTCCAGCAGGCTCAACCCTTATTTTTGATGTTGAGCTGATAAAGATCAATCCATGACAGCTGTTGCAAACAAATAGCCTGTCAGATGCTTTAAGATATCTAAACTATAATGTTATGATTGATGCAATATTTTTAAGTGCGTTAAGAAAAGCACAAAGCTAACAATATGTCTTTTATTAACGATCTTTTTACCAAACATACTTTATAAAGTTACCGAATTTTTGGAGAAAACGATGAAACTTGTTACCGCTGTTATCAAACCTTTTAAATTAGACGATGTACGTGAAGCCTTATCTGAAATTGGCGTTCAAGGCATTACCGTTACTGAAGTTAAAGGTTTTGGTCGCCAAAAGGGACATACTGAACTGTATCGTGGTGCAGAATATGTTGTCGACTTTCTTCCAAAAGTGAAGCTAGAAATTGCTATCAGTGAAGATATGCTAGATAAAGTTATTGAAGCGGTTATGGGCGCAGCAAACTCAGGCAAAATTGGTGATGGGAAAATCTTCGTTTCAAACCTTGAACAAGTTATTCGTATTCGTACAGGCGAAACAGGAAGCGATGCTGTTTAACACTGATTAGAAAACTAAAAGCCATAAAAAAACACCTTAAAGGGTGTTTTTTTATGGCTAAATATAATGAAGAAAAACTATTAAGCTATAGTCATTTTTATAGCATGGTAGGTTTTGATTTCTTATTCTGTTTCAACACCTCAGCCTTATGTAGTAATTCTTTTGCGCGATCCACAACAGGTAAATCAATCATCTTGCCTTTATATTCAACCGCACCTTTTCCTTGGGCTAAACCTGCGTCAAAAGCTACAAGTAAGCCTTGCGCATGCTCCACTTCAGCATCTGTAGGCGTTAATTCTTGATTCAATACTTCAACTTGTTTTGGATGAATGCAGAAAGCACCAACAAAGCCTAATTGCTTAGCAAACTTAACCGTTTTTCTAAATTCATCGATATCGCTATAGCCTGCAATAGAACCAGGAAAACCTAGCGGCATTATATTGGCTCTTCGACATGCAAATGCGAGCATTTGATTAGGCAAAAGTAAGGTTTGTGGGAGCGGCAGCATGCCTGCAGTAGCAGAAAAATCTTCTGACCCAAGTGTCATCGCAACGACTCGAGGATGTGCTTGAGCAATCTCATCTAAAACAGGTAAGGCATCTACAGACTCTATCATTGCAATAATAGCCGTATGCCCTTTTGGCAAGCCGCGCTTATGCTCTAAATCATCAATATATTCTGCAAACTCTTGAAGTTGCTTTGCAGATTCAACCTTAGGCACCACAATAGCACTGACAGATTCATCAATAGATGCTTCGATATCACCCATGGCATATCTTTCATCAAGGTTGATTCGCACTAATACAGCAGCACCATGCTGGCTAATAGTTTTAGCTGCTGGAATAACACATTCTCTGGCCATTTCTTTTTGATCAAGCGGTACGCTATCCTCAAGATCAAGAATATAAGCATCTGCGCCTCGGGTATGAGCCTTAGCAACAAACTTTTCAATATGTACAGGAATAAAAAGAGCCGTTCTCCAACCAGGGTAAGTCAGTTTTTTCATTTTCAATCTCTTAAATTGATGTTTAATTGAGACCTTTGCTCAATGTTACCCGCGCAGCAATCTCGCAATAGTCTCTACGCTAAGCTAATGTAGCTTGAATTGTCATGCACACCGAACCAGACTCATCGGCAGACCATAAAGATAAAGCCTTACGATCTCGCTTTATAGAAACACTAAAAGCCGCCGTATCAAAAGTTGGTCTTACTGCTCTAAATTTAAAGCTTTTTAAGGTCGCTTTTGCAAAGTGCTGTCTTTTTAATTCAAGCAGCAAAGTCACCAATAAAGGGCCATGTACGACTAAGGCAGGATAAAATTCCTCATCTACTGCATAATTTCTATCGTAATGAATACGATGCCCATTAAATGTAAGGGCTGAGTATCTAAACAGAAGTACAGGATCAGGCTTCACAAGCTGCATGAAATCTAAATCAGCAGGCGCAGACTTTCCGGGTGGTAAGTCCGTTTTTTCAGTTGGCTGCTCTCTATATACAATATTTTGTACCTGCGAAATACATAGTTCATCATTCTGAGAAATATCGTGGCGAACATTTACGAAAACTAAGGTACCGGTACTTCCCTCTTTCAGTTCAACCGACTCAATGGTAGATAAGCGCGTTGCAGCTAAACCAATAATAAGAGGCTGATGACACTCAACTTCGCCGGCAGCCCACATTCTTCTTGGTAAGGGAACAGGAGGCAGAAAACCACCTTTATTTGGGTGACCATCAAGACCGGTAGCATCCCCTCTTGGAGTCGGCAAGAAATACAACCACTCCCAAAATGGTGGCAATTCATCCCCTTTTTTAGGAATAGTGTCATTATTCAAAGCCGCGGCAAGTGCTTGTACGGGAAATAGCCCTATATCATCTTCTTTAGTTTCTTGCTTTCCGACCCAAGCCTGAAGGTTGGTAATATCGATATCCGTCATTATTATTATCCCCAAGATGTTTGGATTATTTTAAAGCTTATAATTAAGTAATTATGCTTTTTCTAGAATATTAAGATTCTGAATAAACTGATCATTGAAAATAAAACTCAAGCACAGTTTATTATAACGTTTTTATTCAGAAGAACTGATTCCGAATAAATCCAATAACCATTCTGCTTTATGGTGACTGCCTTCCTCGGCTGCACGCCTAACTTGAACAGTAGGCTCGTGAATTAATTTATTCGTTAAACTTCTTGCTAATTGAGCCAAGACAACATCAGGATTAGCACCACTTTTCAGAGCATTCAAGCCTTTTAATAGCTCTCGTTGCTGTAAGGTTTCTGCTTGCGATCGAAAACGTTTTAAAGCATCACCTACACCTGAAACCCGCTGATGACTTAAAAAAGCTTCACATCCCTGACGAATATACTCTTCTGCTTCTAAAGCTGCACCTTCCCTCGACTTTAAACTTTCATCAATGACACCTTTCAAATCATCAACTGTATATAAGTATACATCGGCCAATTCACCCACTTGTGGCTCAATATCTCGGGGAACGGCAATATCAACCATAAAAAACGGCCGGTGTTTTCGGATTTTTAATGCTCTCTCTACAGCACCTTTCCCTAGAATAGGTAAAGTACTCGCAGTAGACGCTATCACAATATCTGCTTGTTCTAATAAGTCGGGAATATCACCGATCAGAGCAGCTTCTCCACCTACTAATTCGGATAGATCCTGAGCTCGTGAAAGCGTCCTATTTGCAATAATTATTTTTTTGATGCCGCCTTGTTTTAAATGACGGGCGACCAACTCTATCGTTTTTCCTGCACCAATCAATAAAGCAACATTATCTGAAAAATCAGAAAATAACTGACGAGCCATATTGACTGCAGCGGCGGCTACAGACACTGGGTTTTCACCTATAGCTGTTTCTGTACGAACGCGCTTAGCCACTGAAAAACAGTGCTCAAAAAGCCTACTTAATTGATTACTGATGGAACCGGCATCAACTGCACTGCTATAGGCAGATTTTAGTTGCCCAAGGATTTGGGGTTCACCCAACACGAGAGAGTCCAAGCCAGATGCAACGCGCATAAGATGGCGTATTGCATCTTCATCTTTAAAACTGAAACAACAGGATCTTAGACTATTCACATCAACATCATGATAGTCAGACAACCAGAATAACAAGGACTCTGAAGTCATCTCTTCAGTTCCCGCACAATAGATTTCAGTTCTATTGCAAGTGGAGACAATGACTGACTCAAGAATACCATTGACCGTTTGGACTGAAGCCAGCGCTTCACCTAAGCATTGTAAATCGAAAGCGACTTGCTCTCTTACACCCACAGAAGCTGTTTTATGATTAATCCCAAACGCCAAAAAAGACATGTTTACCAGAATTTTTGATTGAAAGGCGCTATTCTACAAATAGAATACATATAAAGCCAATGAGACTTCACTCAAAGCACGAGTAAATTGATCTAGCTCATCATTGACACCCATGCAACTTGTGTCATGATAAACTCTGTTCGATTCATTCCTTTTTACACTACATTTAATACAATATTAATAAAGAGAATCTAGCTTGAAGCTTATAAGACACCTATCGATTATTTCAGTTTTTACCTATCTCACTGCTTGCTCTACTGGTTTTGGTCTGCATTCAGACTCTACAAGTACTAGCCAAGAACAAGCTTTAAACCAAACCGCAGATTTAACTAAGCCAAAACTGAAAGATTTTGACTTAGAAAAAGACACCTTATTTGACTTAATGGTTGCAGAAGTTGCGGCACAAAGAAATCAATTCAATATAACCTTATTAAATTACATCCAACAAGCTCACATGACTCGTGACCCCGAAATCATTAAACGCGCGATTAATGCAGCTCAATACATAAAAGACATAGAAGCCATAAAAGAAATGGCTTTGCTTTGGTCAGATATAGAACCTGAAAACATATCAGCTCATCAGCTTTTAGCTTTTCAATATTTCTATAGTAAAGATTACGCGGCATCGGTAGAAGAACTCGAAAAGATACTAAAGCTTGATGGAGACCCCAGATTAGATACTCTGGCAATTGGCTCACAATCTTTACCCGAAGAAGAGAAACGCGAGATACTTACGCTCTTCAAAGATTTATATAAAACCTACCCAAAACACTACCTACTTCCTTACAGTATTTCTTTTTTACATAGGCAGCTTAAAGAATTTGACGAGTCGCTTATAGCTCTTCAACCAGTATTTAAATTAGCGCCCGAGTTTTCAGGCGCTAGCGTCTTAAAAACAAACGTACTTTATGACCAAGGAAAACTCAAAGAGGGTATAGCCTTTGCTTCTGAGGCTTTTGACAAACACTCAAATGATCATAATTTAGGTAGACTCTATGCAAGCATGCTTGTAGAAGACAAACAATTAGATGAGGCCGAAGATGTTTTCCAAACACTTATAGACCAATACCCAAAGGCTCCCAGCCTTAGTTTATCCTTAGGATTAGTGAAGCTTGAAAATAACAAAACTGAAGAAGCAAAAATTGTTTTCCAAGAATTACTCGATGCTGGCCTTCACCCAAATGAAACACACTTTTATCTTGGCCGTATAGCAGATCAAAAAAAGCAATATGATGAAGCTATCGCCCATTACAAACAAATAAAAGAAAGCTCAAATTATGATGCTGCCATCGAACGTACTAGCTTTCTTTTGGCTCAGCAAAATAAAATAGAAGAAATGATTACTTATCTCGCCGAATTACGATCCAAAGATGAAAAAAGAAAGAAAATGCTTTGGTTACTCGAAGTAAAACTACTATCCCTAGCTCAAGCAAAAGAAAAAATGATGGATAGTTTAAACAAGGCAATTACAGAATTCCCTGAAGATGATCAGTTACTTTATGCTCGTGCAATGAATCTCGATGCTCAAAATAATTTGGCAGATATGGAAACCGATTTACGTAAAATACTTGAACACAAGCCTGACAACGCTATTGCGTTGAATGCACTAGGTTACACACTTGCTGACAAAACAGATCGACTGCAAGAAGCTTTCCTTTTGATTCAAAAAGCCCACATCCTTGAACCCGAAAACCCTGCAATTCTAGACAGCTTAGGCTGGGTCTTATTTAAACTTCATAAAAAAGAAGACGCACTCATTTATCTTCTTAAAGCCTTCCAAAGTTATCAAGATGGTGAAGTTGCTGCTCACCTTGGTGAGGTATTATGGTCTCTTAATCAGAAAACAGAATCACTTGAGGTCTGGCTAAATGTTTTGCAGAAATACCCTGATCACCCAATTTTATTAGAAACCATACAACGACTTGCTCCAGAAGCACTTATTCCGGTAGCCACCGAGCCAGAAGGTCAAAATAAAAGCCCTGAGGCCGACACTAGCGATGCGAACAATGATTCCGAAAAGGTAAATAGTGATATTCCTTAAATCGCAAAGACTGTGTCTACCTCTACAGAGTCTTTTTATAATAGTATTTCTTACAACTCAGGGTTGCTCTTTACTCCCTAAAGAGCCAGCGATTGGCCACACCATCTATGACTGGCCGAGCACTGAATCAAAGTTAAGAAAATTAAATCACTGGTCTCTATTTGGAAAGTTTGGCATTAGAACAGATGAAGAATCGGTGACTGCAGCCATTAATAAATGGGTACAGACAGATGATCAGTTTGAAATTGATATTTCCTCAACTTTTTTTGGCTTGGGATCATCCAAACTATTTGGTAACGCTAATTTTCTAAGCATCTATGAGTCTGGTGAAGAGCCTGTCAGCTCATTTGAACCAGACAAGCTAATGCAATCTGCTCTAGGCATACCTTTACCTATCTCTTATTTACCTTCCTGGATTAAAGCTTTACCTGCACGAGACATGAAATACACTCAGACATTCAACAACCAAGGTTTACCTGAATCATTAACACAGGACGGGTGGACACTGTCGTTTAGCAACTATCATACTGAACACTCCCCGCCTTTACCGGGTAAAATAAGAATACAACGAGATAACATACGAATCATTTTGGCAGTCAAAGAATGGACAACTCCTTAAGCTTAGTCTCACCGGCAAAACTTAATTTATTTCTGCATATAAACGGAAAAAGAAATTCTGATCAGACATTCCCTGGATACCATGAACTTCAGACGGTTTTTCATATTCTTGACCGCGGAGATGTACTTCACTTCACTTTAGAAAAACAGCCAGGCATTCGAATCTCACCAAACTTTGCAGATATTCCGCTGAAAGATAATTTAATTTATAAAGCTGCAGAAGCATTGATCGTAGAAGCTAATAATAAAAAAATACTTCCTGGCGTCCATATTCAAATAGAGAAGAATTTACCTATGGGGGGCGGTCTTGGTGGCGGAAGTTCGAATGCCGCAACCACACTAATAGCCTTAAATTATTTATGGCAACTCAATTTTGATCCAAACTCGCTTTCTACTATAGGTGCTCGTTTAGGCGCTGATGTACCTATCTTTGTTCGAGGCCATAGCGCTTGGGCAGAAGGTATAGGTGAACTGATCACCCCGATTAAACTCAAGGAATACTGGTATGTCATCCTTGTTCCCGATTGCCATATAAATACAGGTGAAATTTTTTCACATGAAAGGTTGACAAGAGACACT
>TARA_R110001592_G_scaffold109490_3_pt1 | contig 19797 bp, 16 predicted proteins | sample TARA_R110001592 | Tara Oceans TARA_R110001592 (sample SAMEA4398387) | marine metagenome | biome: Polar Biome; feature: [SRF] surface water layer (ENVO:00010504); material: water (ENVO:00002006), including particulate matter (ENVO:01000060) such as... | depth 5 m | reverse complement strand
AATGGAACACCAATAGACCCGGTTAATTATATTGATTTTAATTAGAAATTAGATGTCCTTAAAGACCATAGCTGCTAAGATATTTGCCCGCCGTATTGCTAAAAGGACAATCAAATGGGTGAACAAACCTATTGAAACGCAAGAAAAAGTTTTCAAAAGCCTTATAGAAAGTGCCAGAGAAACCAAATTCGGAAACGATCATAGACTAAGTACTATTAAATCACATGCAGATTTTGTACGTAATGTCCCCATTAGAGATTACGAGGAACTAAAAGAATATGTGAATTTAGTTGTATCTGGCGAGAGCGATATTCTTTGGCCAGGAAAACCTATTTACTTTGCAAAAACATCAGGAACTACATCTGGGGCAAAGTATATTCCAATTACCGAAGGTTCTATTAAAGAACAGGTTAAGGCATCTAGAAATGCAATTTTAAATTATATAGATGAAACGGGTAAAGCTGATTTTGTTTCTGGTAAAATGATTTTTTTACAAGGTAGTCCTGTATTAGAAGAAAAAAACGGAGTTAAATTAGGAAGGCTTTCTGGTATATCGGCACATTACGTTCCTAATTACCTACAGAAGAATAGAATGCCAAGTTGGGAGACAAATTGTATTGAAGATTGGGAAACCAAAGTAGCTGCCATTGTAGAGGAAACTAAAGATGAGGATATGACCGTTATTGCGGGCATTCCATCTTGGGTTCAAATGTATTTCGAAAAGCTCAAAGAAAATACCAATCAGAATATTGGTGATTTGTTCAAGAATTTTGAGTTGTTTATATATGGAGGTGTCAATTATGAACCTTACAGAAAAAAGTTTGAAAAGTTAATTGGAAGAAAGGTTGCCAGCATTGAACTTTTTCCTGCAAGTGAAGGCTTTTTTGCATATCAGAACTCCCAAAAAGAAATAGGAATGTTGTTGCTCTTAGATGCGGGGATATTCTATGAGTTCGTGAAATCAGATGAATTTTTTGAGGAAAATCCGAAACGACTTACTATAAAAGATGTTGAGATAGGTATAGATTATGTAATGATCATAACTACAAACGCTGGTTTGTGGGCTTACAATCTAGGTGATACCGTTCGGTTTGTTTCTGTTTATCCTTTTAAAATTATCGTTTCAGGAAGAATCAAACATTTTATTTCAGCATTTGGTGAACACGTTATTGCAAAGGAGGTAGAAGAAGCGATGTTGGTAGCAACAAGTGCAACAGATGCTAGTGTAAGCGAGTTTACAGTTGCTCCACAGATAACCCCAGAAATAAATGAATTACCATATCATGAGTGGTTTATAGAGTTTGAAAAGGCACCAAGCGACATTAACTTTTTTATTCAACAATTAGATGAGGCTTTGCAAAAGCAGAATAGTTATTATTATGACCTTATTGTTGGCAAGGTTCTGCAAACTTTAAAGATTACTCCGATTGAAACCGGTGGGTTCTTATCTTACATGAAATCTGTAGGAAAACTAGGCGGACAAAATAAAGTTCAGAGATTATCGAATGACCGAAAGGTGGCTGATCGCCTGTCTAAATACAGCAAGACAAAAATCTAGCTTATTATTAACAAATATTAAATTGTAATTTTGTTTGAAATCTTCCATGGGAAAAGCAATCACTACTACTAGAGCTCAAGAATCCACAAATGCTATTGAACGCATGTATATAACAATGCGCCATCTTTTTAATAGAGGGTTTTATAAACCTAATGGTGTATCAGGTGAAGCATTAAAAAATGCATTATTACAACTAAGACCCGAAATTTATGGATCGGTCGCTGAAGAAAAAGCCGAATTAAATGGCCTTATCTATGTTCTTGAAAGGTTACCCGAAGGTATTGAACAATGTACATTTATTAATTTAACATCTGATGAAGGTTATGGTGTTTCCCATATCAATCCTATAATCCCGCCAAAGAGAAGAAGAAATTGTTATCGTATCGATGACGAGCAAATGAATATTGAAATTACTAGAGGTCGTTCAGACATCTACGATATTTTGACCCATTTAACCTTTTTGTTTATTGAATCTGAAAAAATCTGTAATCGAGTTTTAATACCCGAAACAGAAAAGACAATAAGAGATTGGACAAAGCTTGAAAATGCAGTTAAAAAGAAAGAATTAACTCAAGAAGAACGCGAAATCGCTTTAATTCATACGGCTAATATTTTAGGAAGGTCTTTTGAGGAAATATTAGAGGTTTATAAAAAGTTCAGTACCAAAACAAACCCAGAAAGATTTCTAAAAGTAATTTACTGGCTTGGAAAACTTGCACTAGAAGAAGAAATTTCTGGTGAAAAAAGAGCCATAACATTTAGTGCGTTATTACGAGAGCGATTAGGGCATCATATTCATGGCGAAATATGGGCAAACAATATAAAAAGTGTTTTAGTAAAAAACAATCTATTGCATAGGCCTATTCATATTATATCTGCAAATATGCATAGTGTTATGAACTCTTTATTCGCAAAGGCGGCACTTACAAGTGAATTTCCAAATGTAGTTTCTTTAGAAATTTTCGAGGCTCTTAGTAGTGCCGGCAATAGTGAATTAAGAAAGAAGGTAACAGAGTTGGCAGAAAACAATGGAATGATTTCAATCGATGATACCTCGGGCACCAATATCGATGTTCAAATTTTTGACACAGCGAAGATAAAAGTAAACAGCTGCTCCTACGATTTTTCAACAGAAGAGATTGATAAAAAACCTGTTATATTTGTTATGGATTATGCATTTGGTGAACAGGCCTATGAAACTATAGATGAGCTATTAAAACCTTATAGTACAAAAAAGAACAATGGGTCTTTAATTAATGTAGATTCAGTTTCTATAATGGGTAAAGCAGGTATACTCGAAGGTGGAAAAGGTGATTTAATGATTCCATCGGCACATATCTTTGAGGGAACTGCGGATAACTATCCATTTAAAAATGAATTGTGCGCCAAAGATTTTGAAGGATATGGACTTGAAGTTTTTGAAGGTACAATGGTAACTGTTTTAGGTACCTCGCTTCAAAACAAAGATATTTTAAAGTTCTTTCATAAATCGACCTGGAATGTTATTGGACTGGAAATGGAGGGAGTGCATTATCAGAAAGCTATACAATCCGCTTCTAAAATAAGAAAGAGTATAAGCGAAAATGTAAAGGTGAGGTACGCATATTACGCATCAGATAATCCTTTAGAAACAGGAAGTACATTAGCATCAGGAGGTTTAGGCACAACAGGAGTGAAGCCTACATATCTAATTACCGATAAAATTTTAAAACAAATATTTAATTCATAAAATGGCTGAAAATCAATCACCAAATACTCAAAATAGTTCCGATGAAATTGATTTGGGACAATTATTTCAATTGATTGGAAAGGGGTTTAATGCCATATTTCTGTTCTTTTTAAGGATGTTTCTATATTTAAAAAATAACTTTTTTATACTTATTGGAATCATAGTGGTAGGGTTGGCTATAGGTTATGGTCTAAATAAGATGACAATTAAAAAGCTTAAAACAGAAATAATAGTTAAACCTCAAATGGAGAGTAAAAACTATTTATATGATGTTATAGATGAAGTTCAATCAAACATCAGCGCAAAGGATACACTATTTTTTAAAAATATCGGCTTAGAAGACATTGATTTTACTGGATTGGAAGTAAGTATTAGTAGAGTGATTGAGGAGGGGAATACTGAAAGCGATTTAAAATATTTAGAATTGCTTCAGAGTTTTGAAAATACGGATGCAATAGCTGATATCGTAAGAGCAGAATTACAGAACAAGAGTTCTTTTAATCATAGAATAACTTTTTATTATAATAACTCAGAGGAAGGAAAAGTTTTTGCGAACAAAATAATGCGCTACATCAATTCCAATTCATACTTTGGAGGTCTTCTGAAAATATACCGTAGTAATGCCACTAATAGAATTGAACAAAATCAAGTTTTATTAGTTCAGGTTGATGAAATTATTGCTAATTACACCAACAACCTCGCTACAAAAAAGGAGAACCCCGTTAGCAATCAAATTATTTTAGATAATCAGGAACAAGTTAATGTAGCAAGACTGTTTGAACTTAAAAATGTATTGATTCGAGATATTGAATCTAAAAAACTGGAATTACAAGAGAGATCGGATTCGATAAGCATAATCAACTTCGGACAACCTCAAATTGTTAAAAAATCGTTTTTTGGAAGAAGTATTGTTTTTATACCCTTGGTTTTACTGACTCTTTTTTTCCTATTATCGTTGATAAAATACCTTAATAAGAAAACTCACGAATTATATTAAAAAAATCTATGAATTTATTGATTACAGGCGGAGCAGGTTTTATTGGTTCTCACGTGGTGAGAAGGTTTGTGCAAAATTATCCAAATTATCATATCTATAATTTAGATGCTTTGACTTATGCTGGTAACCTTGAAAACTTAAAGGATATTGAAGACTTTCCTAATTATCACTTTATAAAAGGTGATATTGTTGATGAACCATTTATTAATGATTTATTCGTTAAAGTTAATTTTGATGGTGTAATTCATTTAGCTGCGGAGTCACATGTAGACCGGTCAATTGAAGACCCTTTGGCATTTGTGAGAACGAATGTTATTGGAACCGTAAACCTTTTAAATGCTGCTAAGAACTCATGGAAAGATAGTACCTTGGGAAAAAGATTTTATCATGTAAGTACTGATGAGGTTTATGGAGCATTGGGCCAAGAGGGTCTTTTTACAGAGTCTACACCTTATGACCCTAATTCTCCATACTCTGCATCTAAAGCAAGCTCGGATCATTTTGTTCGTTCTTATGGGGAAACTTATAATTTTCCTTATGTCATTACAAATTGCTCTAATAATTATGGGCCATACCATTTCCCAGAAAAATTAATTCCTCTTTTTATTAATAACATAATTGAAGGGAAATCTCTTCCAGTTTATGGAGATGGAAAATATACAAGAGATTGGCTTTTTGTAGAGGATCATGCTAGAGCAATAGATTTGGTATTTCATAAAGGGGATAATCATGAAACCTATAATATCGGAGGTTTCAACGAATGGCAAAATATAGATTTGGTTAAACTTCTTTGCCAGGTTATGGATAAAAAGTTAAATAGAACAAACGGCGAATCAGAAGAGCTAATTACCTATGTCAAGGATAGGCCAGGACATGATTTACGGTATGCGATTGATGCCACAAAAATAAATAAAGAATTAGGCTGGGAACCTTCAGTTACATTCGAAGAGGGTCTTGAATTGACTGTAGATTGGTATCTTTCTAATTCTGATTGGTTGAACCATGTTACTTCAGGAGATTACAAAGAATATTATAAAAAAATGTATTCATAATTTAATTGCATTAAAGTAAAAAGTATGAAAGGAATAATATTAGCTGGTGGTTCAGGTACCAGGCTTCACCCACTCACATTATCTGTTAGTAAACAATTGATGCCTATCTATGATAAACCAATGATTTATTATCCTTTGTCTACTTTAATGTACGCAGGTATTCGCGAAATATTGATTATTTCTACCCCAAAAGATTTGCCATTATTTGAAGAGTTATTAGGGAATGGCGAAAAATATGGTTGTTCTTTTACATATGCTGTGCAAGATGCACCTAACGGTCTTGCAGAGGCTTTTATTATTGGGGCAGATTTTATAGGAAAAGATAAGGTAGCGCTTATATTAGGTGATAATATTTTTTATGGCTCAGGTTTAGCCAAATTATTGCAATCTAATAATGATCCAGATGGAGGAATAATATATGCCTATCGAGTTCATGACCCAGAACGATATGGTGTGGTTGAATTTGATGATGAAGGTATAGCTATTAGTATCGAAGAAAAACCACTAGAACCTAAATCCAATTTTGCAGTTCCTGGAATATATTTTTACGATAATGATGTCGTAGATATTGCTGCAAAAATTCCTCCTAGTCCAAGAGGGGAGCTTGAGATAACAGATATTAATAAAGAATATTTAAAGCGTGGTAAGTTGAGTGTAAGTATTCTCGATAGGGGTACCGCTTGGTTAGATACAGGTACATTTCAATCATTAATGCAAGCATCTCAGTTTGTTGAGGTCATTGAAGAAAGACAGGGTCTTAAAATTGGCGCCATTGAGAGTGCGGCCTATGAAATGGGATATATCAATAAAGAAGAATTTAAAGAATTGGCTGAACCTTTAATGAAAAGTGGATACGGTAAAAATTTGCTAGGCATTTTAAATAAGAATAAATGATATTTAACGAAACTAAACTCAAAGGATGTTTTGTTTTAGAACCGACTATTTTCAATGATGACAGAGGTTATTTTTATGAATCCTATAATAAAAATAAATTTAATGATGGAATTAGAGCAAATGTAGACTTTGTGCAAGATAACCAGTCTTTTTCAACCAAGGGAGTTTTAAGGGGACTTCACTTTCAAAGTGGAGAGTTTGCCCAGGCAAAATTAGTAAGGGTATTGAATGGATCTGTTTTGGATGTAGCTGTAGATATGAGAAAAAGTTCTCAAACTTTTGGACAGTATTTCTCTATAGTATTAAGTAGCGAAAACAAGAAGCAACTTTTTATACCAAGAGGTTTTGCACACGGTTTTGCGGTTTTATCTAATACCGCAGATTTTTTTTACAAGTGTGATAATTATTACAACAGTTCTTCTGAGGGTGGAATCATATATAATGATCAACAACTTAATATAGATTGGAAAATCTCAAAAGATGACATGAAATTATCATCGAAAGATTTGGAATTGCCTACTTTTAAAGACGCCCTTTTATGTTAAGTATATTGGTGACAGGCTCTAACGGTCAATTAGGCATGTCCATTCAAGAAATAAAAGGACAATTTACCGAAAATATTGTATTTCATTTTACTGATGCAAATGAGTTAGATATATCAAATGAAAAGGCAGTTCGAAATTTTTTCAAGAATAAAAATTATGATTATTGCATAAATTGTGCGGCGTATACAGCAGTAGATAATGCCGAAGACAATAAAGATTTGGCATATGCAATTAACGCTGACGGAAGTAAATACCTAGCGAAAGTATGTGACGAATATAATTGTATTTTCATTCACGTTTCTACTGATTTTGTTTTTGATGGAACAAAAGAGGAGCCATACACCACATTAGATCAACCACGGCCTTTAAATATTTATGGCGCTAGTAAATTAGAGGGCGAAAGATTGATTCAAAAAGTAACGAAGAAGTATTTTATAATAAGAACATCTTGGGTTTATTCAGAATTTGGAAATAATTTCGTCAAAACCATGATTAAATTGGGCAAGGAAAAAGATAGATTAGATGTGGTGTCAGATCAAATAGGCTCGCCTACCTATGCAAGAGATTTAGCTCATTTTCTATTAAAAATCATATTAGATAAAAACCATAAATATGGTATCTATCATTTTTCTAATGAAGGGGTTTTAAGTTGGTATGATTTTGCCCAGGCTATTATTAAGCTCAGTAATTCAGAAACCAAAGTATTTCCTGTAAGTTCTTCTGATTATAAAACAAAGGCAGAACGTCCTAAGTTTAGTGTTATGAACAAAGACGAAACTATAACAGTATTTAATATTGAACTTGAACCATGGCAAAATAGTTTAAAGACATGTGTGCGAAATTTAAATTACTGAATAAGTTATTTTTATTAGTTGTCTTTTTTATTTCATGTGGCACTAATGAAAAGAGACCTCAAGAGAATATTTTTAAGGTAATATTGACCGTAAAAGTAATTGAGGATGATAAATTCCAATTGTTTTATATCGACTCTGCCAACGGTAAATATAATGAAAGAGATGTTGTAAGTGTTAATGTAGAAGGAAGCCAAGACTTTCAATCAATTGTATTTAAACTACCATTGAAAGCCCTCCCTAAACAATTTAGAATTGATATAGGTGAAAATAAAATTGAGTCTCCTGTAGAGATTGATACTTTAAAAATTATGTTTGGCAGTAAAAAATTAGTCATGAACAATATGACTTTTAATCGATTTTTTAAGCATAACGTATATATAGAAGAAAATGAGCATGGAATTTATTCAAGGAGGATAATTAATAAAAAATATGACCCGTTTTTCAGCTCAACTAAATTTTTAAAAAAACACCTAGAATTGAAATTTTAAGATTTTTAATTGGGTTTGGTTTGTGTTTAAATTAGAGATATTTATAAAGTATGATTTTACATTTTCTTTTAGATGAAAAAATTGCAGAACAAATAATATCTAATTTTGAAGGCATCTCATCAGACAATAAATATTTAGTATTTGTTAAAGAGAAGGAGAAGTTTAAACACATAAAAAACTCTCATCAAAATATTTTATTATTTGATTTTGAGAAGGATAATGTAAATGAAATAGTAAAATGTTTAAATCCAACAGGTATCATTTTACACGCTTTTCATTTAGAATTTGCTATAACCTTATTAAGGTTGAAATACGATTTAAATATAGCTTGGGTCGCATGGGGTTTTGATATTTATGGCCTTCCTAGGATAAAACAAAATATTTACGCTCCGCTTACCAATAAATATTTAGGTAAAAAAGATGCATTTTTATTTTTAAAAAGAAAGTTGTTGTCTAATAATTTATTAAGGACAGTCTTTTTATTTTTTACAAAACAACAGGATCGGTATTCAATTATTTTTAGAAGTTTAAAAAAAGTAAATTACTTTTCCACATATTTAGAGGAAGATTACACCTATTTTTCAAAACATTATCCAAATAATTTACAATTTATAAATTGTGCTTTTACCAGTATCGACCAATACCTTGTCGGAAATGATGGATACATCAAAGCAGAAGCAACAAATATAATTATTGGAAATTCTAATACACCTGAGTCTAATCATTTAGATGTAATAGATAAATTGAAACACAAAAAACTTGCTTCATCTAAAGTTTTTGTACCGCTGAGTTATGGTCAAAATGATGCTTATAGAAAGACTGTTATTAAGGAAGGTGAGAGTTGTTTTGGTGATAGATTTGAACCACTACTAATTTTTATGGAAAGACAGCAATACCTGAATATTCTTATGTCTTGTTCTGTTGGTATATTTTATCATTATAGACAACAAGCTATGGGAAATATTATTGCGATGCTTTATTTAGGTGCAAGAGTATATATGTATGCTAAAAGTCCGGTATATCTATACTTAAAAAGAAATCAGATAAATGTTTTTGATTTTGATACAGACTTTGATATTTATACTATTAAAAAATTACCTAAGACTGAAGTTGTAGCGAATAGAAAAATTTTAGAAACTCTTTTCAACAAAGACAAAGTAAACAACGATCTTAGCAACTTAATAAAATTACTTTCATGATTTTAAAAAAGGCTACATAAATTCATGACTTCTTTCAAATCAATATACATATTCAGCTTTTATATTATCACCTTTTTGATTTTTGTCTTAGGAGGAAGTATTCAGTTTTTATTGGGTTTTTCTAATACTGTCCTTACATTTTTTCTAACAGGTTTTATCTTTTGTGTTTATGGAATATATAGTATACATAAACATAAATTAGTTTTAAATAAAATAGTTTTATTTGCGGCACTTTATTCATGTATTATAATAATTACTGCTTTAGTTAGAAAAAGTGATATTATATCAACTGTTGCGTATCTTATTTTCCCTCTTGTTCCTTTAGGAATTTACCTGTTTACCTTTATAAATTATAAAGAGAATTATATTTCTAAAATCACAGTTTTTAAAGCCTTCTTTTATATTTCATTAATTCAATTACCAGTATTAATCGTACAAATATATTTTTATGATTTTTTAATACTATTTAATAATAGCGGACAAAGAATTGCTTGGTATGATTTTATGTTCGGTACATTTTTTATAAAATCAGATCATTCATTAGGAATCTTTATACTAATTATTGTTTCAATCATTTTATTTTCAGATAAGAAAATTCACGACGCAATAAAATATCCTAAAATTTCAATTATTTATTTAGGAACAACACTTTTTTTAACTCAGTCCAATATTTCAAAAGTTTTATTTATCCTTTTAATTTTAGGTTCAGTTTTAGGTCCGGTTTATAAAAAATATAAAGGTGATTTTAGATTTAAGGCGTTGGGAGTAATTTTAGTTTTATTACTAGTCTCAATAGGGTACAGCCTTAAAGAAGAAAAATTTGTTCAGAGAAAATTAGGAGGCTCTTTTGAAAAACAATTTTCACTCCAAAGTGCTGAAAAGTTTTATGAGGATACTACAGCGAAGCGATTTCAAATAATAATGGTTGCGGCAAAAGTGTTAAAAACAAAATGGATTGGTGATGGGCCATATAGCTATTTTGATGTACGTACAGGAAAATTTAAACAAACTAGACATTTTACCCAATTGATTTGGACCTATTTTGATTTAGGAATAATTGGGCTCATTATAGTATTCTTTTATATGTTTTATTTAATTTCATACTTAGATATTGATAAAGGAATACCATTTTTAATTTTTATAGCAATTTTTTTATTGTACGCCTTATACACTACGATACTTTCTGATATAGCTATTTTGTTTGCATTATTTACTGTTTTTAACAAAAAAATAAAGCAAGCCAAAATTTCGAGTAGTTAAATATCGGGTAATTCATCTTATAGCAATTTTATAAATGGTTTTCAGTTCTACGGTTTTTTTGTTTTTATTTTTGCCTTTTGTTTTAGGGTTACATTTTTTACTTAAAAAATCATTAAGAAATCCATTTATCCTAATATGCAGTTTGTTTTTCTACGCATGGGGTGAAAATATATTGGTATTATTAATGATTATCTCAATATGTATAAACTATATATTTGGAATTTTAATTTCTATTTCACAAGCAAACTCAAGAGAATCAATGCCAAAATGGGCATTGACAATTGGTGTTACTTTAAATCTTTTAATCTTAATTTATTATAAGTACATCCATTTCATTCTTGAAAATTTAATGGACATTGGAATCAAAATAGATATTGATGTAAGTACTGTTGCGCTGCCAATTGGAGTATCGTTTTTTACCTTTCAAAACATATCATATTTGGTAGATGTATATAGAAAGGAAGTGGATAGCCAGAAGAATTTAGTTCATTTAGGTTTATATGTATCATTATTTCCGCAGCTGATAGCTGGTCCTATAGTACGATACATAGATATATTTCAAGAAATTAAGAATAGAACGATAACAAAAGAATTGTTTTCTTCAGGTGTAACTAAATTTATCGGAGGACTGGCTAAAAAAGTATTAATAGCAAACACGGCAGGGCTAATAGCAGATAAGGCATTCGATATAAGTCCAACTGAATTATCAACTCCGGTGGCTTGGTTGGCAATATTATGTTATACCATGCAGATTTATTTTGATTTTTCTGGATATTCAGATATGGCTATAGGTTTAGGTAGAATGTTAGGGTTTAGATTCAAAGAAAATTTTAATTACCCTTATATTTCGCAATCAATACAGGAGTTTTGGCGTAGATGGCATATATCATTATCTACATGGTTTAGAGATTATTTATATATTCCTTTAGGAGGCAATCGAAAAGGTAAATATTGGACTTATATCAACTTAGTAATTGTATTCTTTATTACTGGGTTATGGCATGGTGCAAGTTGGAACTATGTGATTTGGGGCCTTTATCATGGACTATTTATTATTCTAGAAAGAACTGGTATAATTTCCTTCCCTGGCAAATTATGGTTCTTAAAAAGGTTCTATTTACTTTTAGTGGTAATCATTGGTTGGGTTTTCTTTAGAATTGAAGATTTAAACTTGGCCCTTCTATTTATTAAAAAATTATTTTCATTTTCAAGTGGCTCTAATAACTATCCTTTAATGTATTTAGATCGATATACCTATTTTGTATTACTTGCGGGTATATTGTTCTCGACACCTATTAAACAATTTGTTTCAAATAAAGTGACATTATTAATTCATAATGATATTTTAAGAGCTACTGTAAAGTACAGTGTTTACTTAATATTATTTGTTTTCACAATTTTAGAACTGGCACAAACGACATTTAATCCATTTATATATTTTAGATTTTAGAAATGGGAAAACAATTATTAGCGGTAATAGGTGGCTTATTAATATTTTGGTTTATGTTTTCTATTCTTTCGAATAAAAAATTAAAGCCCACAGGAATTACTATTGATTTGGAGACGATAACCCTAGAAAAGGATATTTTTTATATTTATTATTTACAAGAAGGAGTAAAAAAATGGAGTGATGAAAATAGTGTTCACCAAAGAATTAAAGGAAGTGAAGCTTTTCAGAATTTACAATTTGAACTACCAATTGATAAAACCATCAATAGAATAAGAGTTGATATTGGAGCAAACAAAAACCAAAAACCAATTGTATTAAAATCTATTACTATTAGTTCTGAAACAGGTTCAATAGCAATAAGCAATGATTTATTAAATAGTTTTGATTTAAATGCATATGCGACATTAAAAGACAATCTTTTTTCTCCCAAAATCGTAAATGGTCGATATGATCCATTTTTAATTTCGAAACCTGTTATTTCTGAAGCAATTGAAAATTTAAGAAAGCCTAAACAACAATTCAATAGCACACTCATCTATTTTATATCAATACTGTTTTCACTTTCTTTCTATGTTTTTTTAATAAATAAAAAAATAGAGGTTCAACTGAACCATGTGTACATATTTTTGTTTGTTTTGATTATTGTTTCACCATTTTTATTCCAAATTTTTTCTAACCAAAATGAGAAAGTATCTCTTGAAAAAAGAGAGCTTGCTAAAATGCCCGAGTTTACTTCAGTAGAAAAATTCCCGCAAGAATTTGAAAACTATTTCAACGACAACTTTGGATTAAGAAATGAAATGATAGATCTGTTTGGTAGAATAAAAGTGAATGTCTTTAAATCATCACCTAAGCCAGAAAGAGTTCAGTTTGGATTAAATAAATTTCTTTTTTATAATAATATAGATGATGAAGTCTTTGGTAGTTATACGAATACCGCGCCTATCTCTACAGAGGATTTAAATAAAATGTATACCAAGTTTGCGTCACGAAGAGATTTGTTGAGTAAAACAGGTATTACTTACGTGGTTGGGTTTTGGCCCAATAAGCATTCAATTTATCCTGAATTTTTGCCGGCTTCAATGCGCCTTCAGATAAAAGAAGAAAATTCACAAGCTGATCAAATAATTAATTATTTCAAGAAAAAAGATTTTGATTTTTTTGATGTACGAAAGCCTGTTGTGGCTGCTAAAGACAATAAAAATCTTTATCGCACATTAGATACGCATTGGAACGCAAATGGCGCCTATGAGGCTTATAGAGGCTTCTGTCAAGTTACTTATGCAACCTTAGGGCTTACTCCTTTTAATATTTCAGATTTTCAAATTAAATATAATGATTCTTATGAAGGAGATTTAACAAATCAACTAGGGGTTAAGTCCATATACGGATACAAAGATAATCTACCGACATACGATTTAATAGATAAAACTAAATTGTACAAAACAGTAGTAAGAGAGGGTTTTCCAAAGGGAACAATTATTACTCAAAATGATAGTAGTCCAAAAAAACAAAAAGTACTGATCTTTAGAGATTCATTTACTACTGCCTTAGTTCAATTTATATCATTACATTATAAAGAAGTCATTTACATCAATGGTATATACGATCAAATCATAGTTGATAAGGTTAAACCAGACGTGGTTATTTCATGTAGAGTTGAAAGATATATGCTTTCAATGTAATGGGTAAAATTCACAAGTAAATTTTAAAAGATTACCAAATGAAGAAAGTGGATGTAATTGTTATACCATTTCATGATTGGAGAAAAAGTGAGCATGAGGGTTTTAGAACTAGAGACGTTCATTTTATTCAAGCTCTTTCCAAAAGTGAGCATGTTGGTAATATTTTAGTCGTCAACAGACCATTAACGTGGCTAGAACTTCTTTACAAGAAGCACAAGTTAAAATTGGAGGGTAAAGAAATCATTAGTACAAATAAATTTTGCCTTACCAAAGTTCAAGATAATATTTACGTTGCAGACTATAAGTCACGAGATGTTATAGGGCAGTTCTTTAAAAAGTATTTGTGGTTTATAAAGAAATATAGTGATCCAAAGTATGCAGATTTTGTTTCGCATTGCAGCGACATAATAAAGCTACAATCCCCATATCTGATTAACCAGAATATCTTTGCCTATAAATTAGCTACTAACATTAAAGCGAAGAATAAGCTATTTGATGCATGGGATAATTTTTTAAAATTCCCACTCTACCAAACCTTCGCATCTAAGCTTGAAAATGGATATGAAGAATTGGCAAAAAGTATACCTAATTGGATAACTAATTCAAACGAGAACATTGCTTTTTACAAGCAAAGATTTAATGTAAAAAACATACAATTAATAAAAAATGGTGTTAAGTCAAATTTTGCTTCAGGTGAATTTATTCTCCCGAAAGATATCGAGAATATACCAAGACCAATAATTGGTTTTGGCGGTAAACTATCTTATTTGATAGATTGGGAACTAGTAAATTATATAACACTAAAAAACCCAGAGGCTTCGTTTGTTTTTGTGGGTCAGATATTAGACCAAAAAGTTTATAATCAAATTGTAAAAAGAGAAAACGTTTATTTTTTGGGAGATAAAAAGTATGATATATATCCTAATTATGTCAAGAGTTTCGACACCTGCATTGTACCTTATAATATTAAGGAAGGGCAGCATGGCGGAGACTCTATGAAGGCCTATGAATATCTATTATTAAACAAAAAAGTAGTCGGAACCAACGGTAATGGACTAGAAGACCTAGAAGAGTATCTTTACATCGCTAAAACCAAGGAAGATTTTGCACAAGAGGTCGGTTCGATGAATAATACTAAAAAGAAGCTTTTAGTTAAGGATTATTCTTGGAAGACAAAAGCCAAACAAATTCTTGGTATTTTAGGGGTAAATGAATAAAACAATCATTTTTGGGCAAAGTATTAGTTGGAATCTATTGCTTTTATCTTTGATAGTAGCCTGTATTCCATTTCCAATTAAAATGGGTAATGCCGCTATGATTTTAGGAGTTTTATTTGTTGTATATCAATTGATAGTCAAGCAGATAAAATTAGACAGAAAAAAAATTTGGTCTTTTGCAATAATCTCCCCAATTCTATTTTTTATCCTTATTTTAATTAGTGCTTTGTTTAGTCAAGATATAAGTGCGGGCCTTAAACAGGTAGAGAAAAATTTATTGCTAATTCTCATGCCATTTATTTTAATAGGTATTTACCCGCCCACTAAAGTAGACAGGAAATTTGTAATACGCGTGTTTTCATTTGCGAGCATAATCTCATTTTTCATATTATTTATAGTTGCGATATTCAGGATAATTGGGGGAGCTAATTTTGATGTTCTATTTTTTCATGAGTTGGGAGCCTTTTTTGACCTCCATCCGGTATACATTGCCATCAACTTATGTATAGCCATTTATTTTTTATCCTTTTATTATAAGAAACAAGTTCCTATGAGTCGTGGCGCTCTTATATTCTTAATTTTAATAATATCATTTGGTCTTTTTGGGCTGTTTCTTTGTGCTTCAAAAGTTGTTATCCTAGTTTTCATTCCATTGTATTTTATAAAATTGCTACAAGGTGCGTTGAAGAAAAATACCTTGTCGATTATATTGTTACTTATACTTCTAAGCAATGTGTTTGTTTTTAAATCTTCTATAGTTTCCGATAGATTTTCTGATGGTTTAACCTTTGATATTGAAACATTTCAACCTACCAGTGAAATAGCATTGTCAAAGGTATTTAGCAACGAGGAAAAAGAAAAAATAAGTGATTTAGAATTAAGATACCTGATGCTTAAAATTGGCACTTTTCATTTACAGAATGATGGTAAATTACTCTTTGGTTATGGTATTGGTGACGTTCAAGAATATATCGATTACTATTATATGCAATATGGCTTAGCGCCCGGTTGGTTTGAAGGTTATAATTTGCACAATCAATACTTACAGTATTTGGTTACTTATGGAGCGTTAGGATTTACTTTATTTATAATATATCTGATATACAGTTTGTATTTTGCCATAAAGAACAAAGAATCGTTACATTTATTTTTTTTGATTTTAATTTTAACGATTTTTCTTTTTGAATGTGTTCTTTCAAGAAACAAGGGGATTGTTATCTTTATTTTTATGAACACTTTTTTTATGATGAAATATGAAAATAGCTTTATTAGGAACTAGAGGTGTTCCAAACCACCATGGTGGTTTTGAACAATTCGCCGAATATTTTTCTGTTTATTTAGCCAATAAGGGACATGAGGTTTATGTTTATAATTCACATGATCACCCATATAAGGAAAAGACGTATAAGGGGGTCAATATTGTACATTGTTTTGATGCTGAATCAAGGATTGGAACAGCAGGCCAATTTATATATGATTTCAATTGCATTATAGATTCAAGAAGTAGAAATTTTGATATAATACTGCAACTTGGCTATACTAGCAGTTCTTTGTGGTATTGGCTCTTACCAAAAAAACCATTGATTATTACTAATATGGATGGTCTTGAATGGAAAAGAACGAAATACTCTAAAAAAACCAGGGACTTTCTGAAAAAAGCTGAAAAATGGGCTGCAATGAACAGCGATTATTTAATATCAGATTCTATTGGTATTAAATCTTACCTCAAAGAGACTTATAATATGGATTCTAAATACATAGCATATGGATCAAATGTATTTAATGACCCAAATGACAGTGAATTGGAGCTCTATGGTGTAAAGCCGAAAGAGTATAATATGCTGATTGCAAGATTAGAGCCTGAGAACAACATAGAAACTATATTAAACGGGGTTGTAATGTCAACAACAACGCTACCTTTTTTAGTAATTGGTAAGCTTAGCACAAAGTTTGGCGGGTATTTAAAGAATAAATTTAAAGATGAAAAACGTATAATTTTTTTAGGCGGGGTTTATAATCAAAACCATTTAAATAATTTAAGATATTTCTCTAACCTTTATTTTCATGGTCATTCAGTAGGGGGTACCAACCCTTCTTTATTAGAAGCAATGGCCTCTTGTGCATTAATTATAGCACATAACAATGTTTTTAATAAATCGGTATTAGAAGAAAACGCCTTTTATTTTACTGAGAAAGAAGAAATAGCTACTTCTTTAAATACGCTTACAAAAGAAAAGCACCAAAGTATGATTGATGGAAACATAAATAAAATTAACAATGATTTTAATTGGAATAAGATAAACCAGGAATATCTGAATTTTTTTATAGAATGTTTCCCTGCATAGTTTCATTGCTTTATTTTTGATGGTGATGAGGTTTATTAGCGATATAGTGTAATATTTGACGAGTAAATAGTAATAAATGAAATTCTACAACCGATTAAAACGTTCTTATGATAAGCAGATTAATGGTAGGGGGTTAGCTATTTTTAGAATGTTCTATTGCTTAATTCTGCTTTGTGAAATATCTCAAATCTTCTATTTTCGACATCTTATTTTTGATAAAATACCATACATAGAACTATCTGAAATTGAGTTTGGCATTCCGATTGGCATCTGGCTAATTTCTGTTTTGTTTTTATTTTTTGGCCTGTTCACAAGGTTTTTTTCAGTTCTGAACTATATTATGGGCCTTATTTTGATTGGGTCAATCAATACCTATGAATACCATGTGTTTTATGCATATATGGGGATTAATTTTCTGTTCATGTTTATGCCTATTAGTCAATGTTTATCGTTGGATAGATTAATAAACAAGTTGAAATATTCGAATACAACTTTTCAATATAACCCTCCACAAAATATTTCTCAGCTTTATTATTTTATACCAGTATTGTCAGGTTTGGCACTAGTTTATTTTGATTCTGTTTTTTGGAAATTAGGTTCTCCAATGTGGTATAATGGTTTAGGTGTTTGGGAGCCATCATCTCTACCGATGATAGTACATACGAATACTTCTTGGTTGTTGAACAATGAAATTTTAGTTAAATTTTTAGGGTATTTAACACTGGTGTTTGAAGCTGTTTTCCTTTTTGTGTTTTTCAGGAAAAAGTGGAGAGTACCACTTTTGATTATTGGCTTAGGTTTACATTTAGGTATTTTGGTGACCTTTCCAATACCATGGTTTGCTTTAATAGCTTGTTCAATTTATATATTAATGATTCCTGTATCTTTTTGGGATAAGGTATTTAAAAGAAATATGAAAACTTCAAAGCTAGAAGTTTTTTATGATACTGAGTGCCCCTTATGTGTTAGAACGAAAATAACGGTAAATCATTTAAGTAATAGTGGTAGAATTAAATTCTTAACGGTACAGTATGATGGCGTTGAGAATAAGTATCTTCAAGATAAGACAGAAGAACAATTATTAACGGATATACATAGTGTCGATAAGAAAGGTAATGTATATTTTGGTGTAAATACCTATATACAAATTATGAGGCAGATTTGGTATTTATACCCTCTTTCACTTATTTTAAGAACACCAGGTATATTTCATCTAGCAAATGCGGTATATAGTTATGTTGCAAAAAATCGAACTAAAGAACGTTGTACAGACGAAAATTGTGGTTATGACCCTCCTTCCATACCAGATGATTCTAAATTTAAATTATTACACAACCTTACGCTAAAAGATTTAAAATTTAAATTACTACATCTTTATATAGTAATGGCGATAGTTTTGCAAGGCATTCTAATATATCATAGTTATCTCTCTGAGAATATACAGCAGGCACTTGGTTTTAATGACAGCAAGGTAGATGTTGTATTAGAAAAGTCTGTCTCATTGGTCGATAAGGTAAGTAAAACATTATTGGGTGTTACTCATCATGTGGTATTTACCGATAAAATTCACTTTGATGGTTATGACCATGTCGTAGCAGTAGCCTATATTAGGAAGGATGGTTCTGAAAAATTACTGCCAATAATTGATGATAATGGCTCACCTTCAAAATATATTTATTCTTTTAATTGGGTAAAATGGACTTTTCGTGTAAATGGTATAAATGTGGATCAGAATAAATTGGAAAAGGGAGTAAGGGATTTTACTGCATTTTGGGCACATAAGAATGGAGTGTCTTTAGTGGACGCTAAATTTAAGATTAAGGTTAAAAAAATTGAAAGTTCTTCTGTATGGAAGGACAATCATCTTGAGATTCAAATGAATAAACCATGGATTGATGGAGGTTATGTAGAATGGAAAAATGATCAGTACTATCCATCAATAAAGGAAATTGAAAAATTGTAGTTAACGAATGAATATTTTAATAACTGGAATTAATGGTTTTTTGGGTAGCTATGTCTATAAGCATTTTAAAAATGGAAATGTAATTAAAGGGATTGCAAGATCTTCGAATAAATTAGGAGATGTAGAAATATATAGTTCAGATCAGTTATTAAAAATAAACTTTGTTCCAGACGTTGTAATCATGTGCCATGCAGCCGTATCATCAGGGAACGATAGTGTCTTAAATAATCAATTATATGATTCAAACGTGGCGTTTACAAAAAGTGTTAGTGATAAATTTAAATCATCAAAATTAATTTACCTATCGACTGTTTCAATATATGATAATACCCAATTGATCAAAGAAAATTCTAATATTAACCCTAAGTCAGAATACGCAATTTCTAAACTGTGGGGTGAAAATATTATTCTTAATTCTGAAAAAGCTATAGTGTTAAGAATATCTTCTATGTATGGGAATGGTATGAAAGAGAATACGATCATACCTAATTATATTAATCAGGCATTGTCTAATTCTGTTATAGAGGTGTGGGGTAATGGTAGTAGAAAACAAAATTATAT